>CESO01021250.1_pt1 | contig 21404 bp, 42 predicted proteins | sample 356341 | NCBI WGS metagenome assembly CESO01 (sample SAMEA2621812, study PRJEB7988) | marine metagenome | biome: marine biome (ENVO:00000447); feature: deep chlorophyll maximum layer (ENVO:xxxxxxxx); material: "saline water (ENVO:00002010), including plankton (ENVO:xxxxxxxx)" | depth 35 m | reverse complement strand
GCCGCTCATATCAGCCTTAATAGGAGCAAGACTAGAACAAACAGTATTCCTGTTTTGTGTGCTAACAATAGCCTTTTACCAAAAGGTAGAGAAATCAATAAGAACAATAAAAAACGAATGGAAATTCAAACACATAGAAATATGGTTACTTCCATTTGCAATACCAGCAATGGTTCTGATTAGCCTTGGGCTAGTAAGGTGGGAAGATGTCTAAGTATCTAGTCATAAACGAAGAATACGGGTACCGCATCTGGATCGCAAAGTGCAGTCCAGAAATGGCTATAAACATAAGAAACTGGTGGGTACGATTACCCACAGTATTAAACATGTTCTTCAATCCATCAGAAAGGTTCCCACTAGAATTGGTAGAACTGAATGACGAAACAGAAGATGAATACGACTTAGACATTAAAAATGTCACAGTATACATCGAATTACATGAGGACGATGACTCCTCTCTAAAAGTCATTGGTGACAAGCGTTACTATCACGCTGGTTACAAAAATAATTAATCAACTTTTCTTTAAAAGGAGACGACATGTCTATAAATTTTTTTACAACATCACCCTTCTCAGATCGCGCTGATGACAGCAAAGAAGTCACAGAGACTCTATGCCGTCACTATGAAATCGAACTCCCTCCTGTAGGAGCACGTCACTTCTTGAGTCATCTTGACGAGTTGACACCTCTTGCTATAGAAAAAGCTTTTAGTCTATTCGACCAAGCAGGAATCTCAGCAGGTGCTCATACTTTCACAATTGACAACCAATTCCTTGCAGTAACTAGACTCTGCGGACCTAAAGTAGGTGATGGCAGCCTTGAGAAAGAAGAGCGTCAGATGCACTATCGTGGTAAGGATCGACCTCTTCAACCAGTAGTTATCAGAGAAGAACCCTTTAGAGAAACAAATAAAGTAACACTCATTGTATTCCCTAATAAAAATAATAAGTTAACCTTATGGACGATGCATAGTGGAGACGCTATGCCACCTGACTTCACCGACAATGAATGGAAGCTAAATGCACTTGCTTTCAGAAGTGACGAAATTAAAAGTGCTTAATACCAATCAGGCCATCGCAAGATGCAAACCCGTATAAAATCGGGAGTCTCTCCAAAAGAGAGATTTTAAAAGTGCCGAAACCAATATAACAAGACCTGTGTTAACCTTTCTGGGGTCTAGTTATAAGAACTATTGATATGTTCTCATCTTTGTTGTGGAAGATGTGGTAGGGTGCACAGCACCCCTGATGACCTTTTAAGGTGATTGGCTTATTCTTATGACGCAATGTCAGGAGACAAAATGAAAAAAAGAAAAATAAGGAACATGAACAAGCATGTTTACCAACTTTTAGTTGAATTGAAATATATTCAACCAATGTGTACTAAAATGGGACTTTTAGGAAAAGAGATAATCAGGAGTAAATAATGATCTACTACCTGATATTCGTACTGTCAGCCACAATAATTTCCCTAAAAGTTTCAGTAAAAATAAAAAATCCACCAATAGATAAAGACCTAGCGCTTATAATTTATTTTGTAGCAGGGCTCATGATTTATCTAATTCCTTTTGAATTATTGAAAATGTGCAAACTCAAAGAACTTGAAGCATATGCGATAATTCTAACCACACTATATTTCTTCTCTGTGTTTAAAAAAGAGAAGTAAAGAAGGAGGCGAAATGCCAAATCAAAACCGAGTACCAACTATCCATCAACAAGCATTCCAGCTAATCCCTGAAAACTTAAAAGAGTATTTTTATATCCATTATTTATGGCAAGGTGTTAGCTGCGTTAGATTGAAATCAGGAGTAATGAGACAATTCGTCTCAGCGCTTCCAGAAGACAATTGCCACATGCAAGGTTTTTTGATGGCAGCTGCTACAATCGTAGAGTTAGCACATGAAAAAGAGATCTGGACATGCGTAAGATTCTCGAATAACGGGTACCAATCAGTACTCGTTTACCTTGGGACAAGAAATGTAGATGAATTCATGCGGTTGTCAAAAATTCGTCAAGCAGAAAGACTTGAAAACAATATGCACCTAGTCTCAGATGAAGGCATATTGGATGAAGATGGAAACCCATACGGGGACCGTTAAACTTTTAACTAACAAAACCAGGCTAAAAATCTCTCTTTACTGAGCAAAAATAAATCCTAATCTAAAAAGGATATAAAAATGCTAAATAAAGTAAAAGAAGATTTCGAAAACTTACCTACATGGGCCAGGATGGGTCTAACAGTAGGTATTCTTGCGTCAATCGTAAAATGGTTCCCGATTATTGAGTTATTAGAACTGTTTCTAATGATTGTCGTCATTCCCCTAGGTTTCTTAACGTTTCTTGGACTAATGTCTAAAGAGACAAGCAATACTGTTGTAAATACATGGACAGCAGTATGTGCAGGGTTGAGAACTGAAATAAAAAATGCTGGAAAAACAACTGAAAAAGTAACAGAAAAACCACAAACCGAAACAACGGAGGCTTAAAATGGAAGAAGCACTCTTTTGTAGGATTTGTATAATCGTTATTTCAATGGCTGTTTTCCTTTAAATAAAAGGAGACTAAAAATGAAATCGTTATCACTTATATTTGTATTTATTTTAACACTACCAATGTTCGCTCAAGCAGAGCCAACATGCAAACAGCAGATTGCTTTCATCAAAGACTCCATCAAAGTCCTAGAAGAAACAATCAAGGAATGTCAAAAGGAGTGGGATGGCACATGCAATATGGCCATCTCAGCAAACCATGAAGCAGTACTAGATGGGTTTGATTACGCTTATCAGATCTGTCCAGCAGAATGGACAAAAAGATTAAAAAAAGTCGAAAGGACTTTCAACAATGCTAAATGATTTACTGAGCGCACTTGAAGAAGTGTACGTAAAAAGAGAGATCATCCCTAAAATGTGGGATCGTACTTCTAAATTTTATAAAGAAAACGTGTGGCCAGATCTCATCGACATCGGTGAAAAAATCCACCACACAAAAAAAACCCATTCAAGAGTAAGAGCAATTGGGATGATCTTCTTTCCGCGAAGCATCAGAGAGTTCAAAAACTTTGAAACTGACATGGATCAAATTGTTGATAAATTCGAAGAAGAGCACCCTCGAGTGCCAGAAAACCCTGAAGATGAACTATCAAGTGAAATTTCAGAAGAATTTACTGATGCTCCTGTGAACGTAGCAACTGAAAGCGTTGCAAAAAACGTTTTTCAAATTAAAACAAAAAGCTACCCATACCGCAGAGTAACTAAAAATGACATTAATGGTACTAACGTTTAAATTCTTGTTTTCCTTCTACATCACATACAGTATATTAATGTTTAAGGAAAAGCATTTTACCCTATAAACTCATCAGTAAATAAAGGTCGACACTTACTTACGAGAAAGAGAGAAACTTGCATGCAAGAAAACATAATCATAAGGTGAGATAAAGAGGTGGCCACCTTAATATCGCATTGACTACCTGCCCCAGAAAGTCAAGGAAACAGCAGATTGACAACCTGTTGTGGATAAACAAGCTCCATATTCTACAACCCCCAGTGCTTGCACATGGTTGGAGCGGACACCTTCGGGTGACAGCCTGAGATATACAGGACTAGATAGTAGATAAATAATAGGGAAACAACTCAGATGGCAAACCCATCACCTGCTTCCCGCAGCAAGGGTTATTAGCTCAACGGTAGAGCAGTGGACTTTTAATCCATTGGTTGAAGGTTCAAATCCTTCATGACCCATTAATAAAAAACTTAACAACATAGTTCGAAAGGAACGAAATGAGTTACGAATCAAATATTGGATATCTACATGATATCATATGGGAAGCAAAAAGAGAAAAAGTCAGCCCAGAAACTGCAAAAAGGTGGGCTGCTGAACACTTATATGAATACGATTCTTATAACGATATCAAAGACTTAGCATTCCACATGGGTATTGCTTCAGTAGAAGTAGCACACCCATCTACCGTAAGAGCTAGCCTGATAGCCCTGATGGTAAAAGAAATGTTAAAACCATTCAAAGAAGAAGAATAATAATGTTGTTGCACACATTTCATCTTTACGAAAGAAAAAATATCACTCCAAGATATGAAGCTACTGGGATTATCACCATTAACATGGCTCAAATGCAAACAATGCAAATGATGAACTTTCCAGTAGTTGAAGATCTAGGTGGAGGAACTCTCTGCCTGTTAAAAATAACCTTGGTGACTCATACAGTAGTATGCGAACCACAAGATTATGAATCTTTTCACAAAATGATAGATTCAATATCATCAGATAATTGAAATAATAGAGGAAAAAATGGACGAAAAAAAGATTGCAAAAATTGCTAAAGTAGCAAAAGCACAAAGATTCGGTTTCAACAATGACGCCGCTTGCCTATATCACATTATGGCAAATATTGGCGGGATCTTCGGGATTATCGTAAGAAATCAATATTACGATGCTATTGATAAAATTGAAGGCCTAGAAACTGAAGAAAAAGCATTCCAATTCCTAGAATTTTTAGACCAAAACGTGATTGACCAATTGCGCAACCAAGCAAAAGAATTGTGCACAGCATCGTTCATAACAAATGAGAAACAAGATGACCAGTATGATACGAAGTGGCACTTAGTCGTAGACGGCTACAAAAAGATGCGTATACAAACAATCTGCCGCGCATATCCAATTGAAAAACTCAAGCGTAACGACAACCGCTACAAGGAAAGCATGACAGTTTTCTGGACAAAAGGATAAATATGGAATCTAACGTAAAAAATTCATAAAAGATGTAAGTTCGTTCATTAATGAAAACGCAGAATCTTTAACAGAAAAGTTACTCAGTACACAAAACCGCAATTGTGAGTTCACAATTGTATCAAACTCATAAAAGGAGGTGCGCAATGGCACACCAAGAAACACAAGAACTAATTCTCAGTCAGATGTTCGATAGATCAATGACTATCATGCAACCAACTTTTGAGGCGATACTTTCAGGTGCAAATGAAGAACAAGAAGAATCATTTGAAAGCTACATGCAAGAAGCTAAAAATGAATGGTTAGAAATGATGTCAAAGTATTTGTCAAAAAGTGAAATTAACTCACTGGTACAAGCATTCTTTCACACATCACAAATCGATCAACAAAAATTATTAATGTTTAATACTGTTTACACTCAACGAGCAGTAGAGTTAGCAGAAAAGCACTTCTAATGTTCTTCTATATAATGCTTCTAATAGGCTTCGTCATAATAATGAGAGGCTTTGGAGACATTATCGCCGTTAATTTATTAGAACTCATGTCTCTAATAACAATAATTCTTTTTTGTAAGATTATTTACATAATCATAACCTAACTAAGGAGGCGCAATGCCAGCTACGACAACAGCCGATGACGGAACTATCAACTACTTCCTAAGAAACTATGAAGGCTTCGCTCAGCAAGCAACAGAGTTTCAAACCAGACACAAACTATATGAGTTTGTTTACAAGTACTCATTGTTCTCAGACCCAGAAGACTTCAATGAACTAATTCTTATTGGATATGATCCAGACACAGAAAAAGAAATTGAACGAATCTCAGTATTTGAAAAAGGCTATTAAGCCAAACACCACCAATTGTCGAAAGGACAAAATTATGCAATTCGTAAACCTTACCCCTCACACTCTCAATATTCACAGCAATGGCAATGTAACTGATATTACACCATCTGGTCAGATCGCACGTGTCAGTACATCATACAACCACACAAATACTGTAGCAGGTATTAATGTGTACGGTTGTGTGTACGGCGACATCAACGGTCTCCCAGAGCCACAAGAAAACAAAATCTTTGTAGTATCAGGTGTAGTTAAGTCCGCAGTGCCTAATCGTGAAGATGTTATGAGCCCAGGTGAGCTTATTCGCGACGAGAACGGAAAGCCAATCGGCTCAAACGGTCTCAGACGATAATCTTAATAGGAGGTTGGCATCTCCTTGAATATGGACTCAAATCAACTGCCCCCGCCAGGGGGTATTAGCCCCCGCAAGGGGGCGTTTTGACATAGGTATAAAAAAAAAAGATACGACGAGACCTACATGTACGAACTAATTTTTAAAACACACACTATCAAATGTAATTCTATTAAAGAATGGCATGAAAAAGTAATCAAATTAGAAAGAAAAGGAATTATGTACAAGCAATTTAACAGAATAGGAAATAAATACAGGTTTTATTATGTCTAATAAATACATGATCTTAATTCAAAAACACGCTGATAAAGGCCTAGGATTCGAATTAATAGACAACTGGTATCTTAAAGATACCGTCTACCCAGGAACACTCCTCTTCGACAATTATACCGAAGCTCTCGCGCAAGCAGCAAGAGAAACATACGATATATTCGAAGGAGAAACCATCATTGCGACAGAACGATACAAGGGATATGTAGTCTTGTGTCAAGAAACACCCAAACCTAAGAAATATCATACAAAATGAATCAACAACAATTCGAATTTATGAAAAATATGTCAAAAGACTATGAGTCTTTAGGCGAACAGATTGGAATCTTATTAAACGAAAAGCAAGCCTGTTACGGAGATGCATTCGGCAAGATGGAAGAAATATTTAAAATACTGTATCCAAGCGGTATTGCTATTCACCAATACAAAGACGTTTTAACCCTAGCAAGGATCCTTGACAAAGTCTTCAGGATTACCAATCTTCCTGAAGACCGAAAAGATACAATGGGTGAGGAACCATATAAAGATATAGCCGGGTATGCGATCTTAGCATTAGCTGACTATCAACAATGAAATTATTAGATTTAATAGTCTATTACTTGGGCATTTATGGCATGACATGGTCAATACTATATGCCAAACCTATACAACCTCTTGTCAACATATTTCGTGACACCCATGAATCAATAAGAAACCTACTAGATTGCATAGTATGTACTTCATTCTGGGTAGGTCTACCATTCTTATTTTTATACTTCAATACAGAGCTTTGGTTTACTAAAGTTCTTATACACTTCAGCACACTATCATTCGTGTGGATAGTAGCTAACATTCTCGAGGATTAACGTGAATTACACTAATAAACAAAAATCAATCTTATCTTTAATCGACAAAGCAAACAAAACTGTCTTTACGCCAAATGAACTTTATGAAAGTCAAGGTAAGGCGAAAGTATTTTCACGCAAAGCAATCACTTTGCACTTGTCTAATCTTGCCTCAACTACAGACGCATTAACTAGAGTTAGAAGAGGACAATATATGACAGCTCAAACAGTTTCAACAATCACTGGAGACGTTAGTAAAAATCCAATCATCGAAAGCATCGTTACGAACCCAGATAATCTTCCCGCTTTCTTAGCACACGAAGATATTGAAAAGCTTATCGAATGGAAAAATATTTCTATCGCTAATACTACAGATAAAATCGATAATTTAAAATTAAAGATTACTAAACTCGAAAATCAAAAAGAGCAGCTTAACTCAATTAAAAAGAAATTCTGCTAGGAGGAACTAATGCTTACTAATAATAAAAAATTTAACTTAATTAAAGAAATGAAAAGTTACCTTCAAAACAAAGATAAAAACAATTTTACAAGAAAAGAGTTTCGTTTACAAGTAGGCGTAACTGCTCATGTTTTCAATCAACTTTTATCACAAGGTTTGATTATTGATACTCAAAAAGCATATATAGATCAACCCGGCACTCCACATATATTCAAGTTAAACGATGCTTTCACAAGCCATATGGCTTTGAATACAAAATATAAGTTAACCCAAGAAGACGTTGACATTCTTCTGAATATCAAAAGTAATAAATTAACTACTTTGTCTGATTCTATTAAAACTATGAATAATGAAATCTCTTCATTAGAGCGTCAAAAAAATGCACTCATGCAATATAAGGTGAATTGATATGGACTTCCATCAAACTAAAATGGGTCACGAATACTACAATTATACGTTGCCTCAACTTATTGCAGAATTAAAAAGAATTGCTGCCGCTCTAGAAGAACACGCATCTTCTCAGAAAAAAGAAAATGAAAATAATAAAGCTCCTGATTTGATATTTAATGATTCAAATTCATGATAATGACGATTATGAATATTATAAAGACTATTTATTAAAGTCAGATATTGAATATTTAAATACTAAATTAGCGACTTTGCCTTGGCGACAAGTCGAATACTTCAAAAAAAACCGTGGCAAAATCACGACACCTAGATTTACTTGGGTGTCTGGAGGCTGCAAAACTACTACCAATCAACACCCCCAGTGGATCTTGCCCTTATTAGAATATACAAGGAATGTTTTTTCTAATGATTTCAATTACATACTCTATGCAAAATATACTTCAAGCAAACATTCAATAGCGCCACATTCAGACGATGAGTTTTTTCTAGGTCCCTCACCTAAAATAGCAATACTGAATGTTGGAAAAAGTATTAATTTTAATTTAATTAACAAAACTAATAAAACAAAAATTAGTTTTATATTTAAAAATAACAATTTAATACTTATGAAAAACAACTGTCAAAAAAATTTCAATCATGAAATTCCTAAAGGCAATCAGCTTGACAGTGTTCGATATTCGCTTTCTTTTAGAAAAGTAATACACCCTTATGGGGACGCAAATTACAACAAATACAACTAGGAAAAACTATGAAAGAACAATTAAATTTTTATGCAAACTTACCTTCAAATATCTTGAACGAGCTAAATGATATCTATCCACGCTGCACAAGCGAAATAGAATTCTTTCTTAAAAATACAGAACAATATCATGACCTTAATGAATGGATATGGGAAAAAAGAAATGCTAAAGACTTTTTTAAAAGTTTACTAAATGAAAAATATAAAATTTCTTCAAAAGATGTTAATGCTATTAAACGAGCTATAGAAAAAAATAATAAAATTATTTTTTTAAATGAACCTATCTGTGCAAAAGGAAAAAAGTATTATCAAATACACTTTTCCAAAAACACTATTAAACCTAGGCGTCCACGAATTTATATTCGCCCATTAAAAATATACTTAACAAAGTAAGGAAACAACATGATAGTAAATGATTACGCAGATATTGTAATTGGATTGCAATACGGAGATGAAGGTAAAGGGAAAATTGCATCTTCTATAGCTCAAAAGAAACACTACGATCTTGTAGCGAGGTACAATGGTGGCCCTAATGCAGGGCATTCAGTACACCTCGATGAAAACAGAATCGTAAAATTACATCAAATTCCAACAGGCGTAATATTTAAAAAACAATCTTACATTGGACCTGGATGCGTTTTGGATTTTAATCAATTAGATCTCGAACGAGAACACTTCCAACAAGTCATGAATTTTGACCCTTATGATTACCTCACTATTTCGCCCCAAGCGATCGTTATTGACACTCAACACAAAGAAGAGGACAGTAAGTACCATTCTATTAATCAAGGAAGCACTAAAAAAGGAATAGCTCCTGCTTATGCATCCTTCTATAATAGGACTGCTGAATTAGCCAATAGCTTTAGTTGGCCTTCAAACAATAAAGAGTGCATTGAAGAAATAACTTCAGTTAATACTATCTTATTAGAAGGCGCTCAAGGCTGGTATTTAAATCCATACCAAGGATCTTATCCTTATACTACTTCTAGTAGTTGCCATCCAGGTGCTGCTGCTGCAACATTTGGATTTCCTGCTGATGCTATCAAGGATATTATCGGCGTTGCTAAATGCTATGAAACTCGTAGTGGAATTGACCCTGATTTTCAAAAAGTAATTAACCAAAATGGTCAGCTTATTAAGCCAGATGTACCTACTGAAACTGTAAATCAATGTTATGAACTTATATCTCAGTTAGGCCAAGAATACGGAGTTACCACTGGGCGCAAACGCCACATTAGATTCCTTGATGTAAATCGATTGATTAATGCAATAAATCAAAGTGGCACAACATTGCTTGTTTTGCAAAAATGGGACATTTTGCAAGAAGTAAGTGCATATAATATTGATCCTTTTTGCTATTATTTCAACGGCAATCTGCAACAAACTCCTTCTTTAGACGCAATGTACATTTCTATAACTGACTTGATTAAAAAACATTGTCCTTTATTAACAAGATTTTTCATGAGTGCAGAACAAAAATGCACCTTAGACTGGGAAGATATACTTTACGATGATTGAACGATATGAAAACAAACGTATTAAACAAATATGGTCAAAACCTTATAGGTATGATCTTTGGGAAAGAATCAGTTTAAAATACCTTAACAATAAAATGAATAGGAACAATATCTATCCAACAGCTCGACATGATAGAGTTGTTGAACGATATGAACGAGAAACCAAACATGAATTTGTTGCTTTTTTGACTCATCTTCATGAAAGGTTAGAACATTACAAAGATAATGAAATTTTGCAAAATCTTCATTATGGATTAACTAGTTCGGATATTATAGACACCGCCTTCAACCTACAGCTAAAACATAGCGAAAGTGAAATAAAGGATTGCTGGATTCACCTTCAATACAGTGTTAGTAGTATTTTCAAACGTTTAAATGACGTAAAAGCTATTGGTAGAACACATGGCAAACATGCAGAAGTCATAGACTTTAATAAAAGAATTGAATTATTCGATGCAGAGTTAATACATGCACACAAGTTTCTAAAGCTAGGCAGAGAAAATTTATATGGACAATTAACTGGGCCTGTTGGAACGAGCTCTTATGTAGACCAAGAAGCTGCAACAAAAACTTTACAACAATTAAATATTTCTCCCGCACCCATAACTACTCAAGTTGTACCTCGTTTTTATTCTACTACCTTAATGTACTCCTTAACTTTGTTTGCATCAGCAATAGAAAGAATGGCTACTCAAATACGATTAATGGCAATCGATGAAATCAACGAAGTACAAGAAGGATTCTCTCAAGGCCAAGCTGGTAGTTCAGCTATGCCACATAAGAAAAATCCAATTTCTTCTGAAAAACTTTGCGGTTTAGCAAGAATCATTAAAAATAATTACTTAACAGTTCTCGATAATAACAACCTATGGTTCGAAAGAGATATGTCGCACTCATCAGTAGAAAGAATTGTGTGGCCTCAATCGTTCCACATTATTTGCCATATGATGACTGCTATGACTGATGTATTAAACAATCTTGTTATTAATTACGATGCAATTGCATCAAATTTAAAAAATAGCAATGCAGACTCTCACGAACAGTTGTTATCTCAAGCTCTTGAAACTACACGTTTATCAGCTTATGCAAATGTTCAACAAAGATACCATAAATATAATTTTACCAAATAAAGGGGTAATGATATGAAAGACATGCTAGGTCAAAATCTCAGCCCTGGGGACATGTTTTTAATGCCAGGAGGAAATCCTCGTTACGGAGGTTTGATTTTAGAAATAGGCATTGTTTTATCTATGACTCAAAAACGTCTCAAAACGTTAACAACAAGATTTGATAAAGTTAAACTAAAACCAACTACTAAAACTTCTACTAAAGTTTTTAAATTGCAAATTGATAAAGAGAATTACATGCATGAAAACTTAGGTGAGCTAGAAGTACTTTATGCTAACGAAGCTATCTTAGCACTTCAAGATGCCTTCATGAAACATGAAGCGCACAATGGAAGGTAATTTATGAATAGTCTAGAAAAACTTTTCCTTACCTTCTTTATCTCTTTTGTCGGTTATTTATTATATAAAGCAAATCATGATCTTTATAACCAGAAAATTGTTTTCTACAACTGTTTTGATAAAACTACTCAAATAAAACTCTTCCCAATGACTGAACAAGAATACACTGTTTTAAAGAACAGTATCTATCCGCAAAATTTAACTTGTACTAAAGCTAAATATACTAAATACTATGTTAGGCTACTGAAAGGCCCATACAAAAAATGAAAACCTTTAATTTAAATTCTCCTAATCCATTTAACAGAAAAACATATACAGTAGAATCCAAGGGCACTAACCCCTGCAATGTTACTGTAAAGAGTGCTTTTTTAGGTGCCTGGTCTTTTAACCTTGAGATGAACTATTCAACTCTTTGCGAAAAGTTAACTTATCTTTGCTCAGGCCCTGATGTTTACATTCAAAATGCTTTTCCAGAATTAACCCCTGAAGTTCGCGAACAATTCCTTAGTGATCCAAGCAGGAGTATATTTATCAATGCATAGCTTTAAGTTAATCTTATTGACTGCAATTTTTAATTGTTGTTGCATTGATTTGATATTTCTTGAAAATTCGATGGCCCAAATTCAATCTCAAAATGAATTTAACCTGTCACTAAAAGATATAAATTTAATAAAAAAAACTTTTAAAAAAAAGAAATATGTAACCAATTTTTCTAATTTACCTGAAATTGATTCATCAATATCTTTAAGGAACTATTTTAGTATACTAAAAGATCAAGAACATGATAAATGGATACCAGCTTATCTATATCTCTTGAGTATTGTTCCTGAAATGTTTATGGACGAAGAGATTGGTTGCTAAAGGAATGTAATGCCTACCATATGCTTGAATATGATTGTTAAAAATGAAATAAAAGTTTTACCTAGACTTTTTGATTCATTAATCAATCATATTGATACTTATTTGATTGTAGACACTGGCAGCACCGATGGTACTCAAGAGTATATAAAAAACTACATGCGAAACAATCGCATCCCAGGTGGTTTACACGAAAGACCTTGGGTAAATTTTGGCGTTAATCGCCAAATCGCTTTAGAATTAGCAATCGGAACAGCTGATTATGTTTTAATAATTGATGCAGATGAAGAGTTGAATGTTGTCAATCAAGAAATTTTAATCCAGCTTAACAAAGATTGTTACAATATTACACGAAAATACTCTAGAGTTAATTATGAGCTTCCTGCACTAATAAATATTTCCAATAATAATAAAATTGGTTGGAAGTGGAATGCTCCTGTTCACAATTATCTTTCTGCAAAAGAAGTTATAACTTCTGAATCTATTGATCCTAAACTGCTTCATATAATTAGCCATCCTCATCAAGGAGCCAAATCTCATAATGTTTCTTCTAAAGAAAAGTATTTGAAAGACGCAGGCTTACTTGAAACTGAGTTGATGCGAAATCCAAAAGATGCAAGGTCAGCTTTTTATCTTGCTCAAAGTTATAAAGACGCAGAAGAAGTTGAATTAGCAATTCAAGGTTATAAAAAAAGAATCACACTAGGAGGTTGGGCAGAAGAAGTCTTCTACTCTTATTATCAATTAGGTTTATTGCACCTACATAATTTGAAAGACGTTGTTGAAGCAGAAAGATATCTCCTAGAAGCAGCGAAAACTAATCCAGATAGATACCCTGAAGTTGCATATCACCTTGTAAGGCACTATAGAATTGCAAGTGAATATTCTAAAGCTCTCTTTTGGGCACTTTCATCATTATTTCCAAATTCTTTAACTTTAAATTCAGAAAAAATGAAACACTTTTTATTCGCTCAAAGTGATGTATATCATTGGCGTTTAAAAGATGAAATCTCCTTGATCTTATACTATACAGATAGGAAGAGTTTGTCTAAAGTACTAATGGAAGAGCTTCTTATAGAAGCGCCGGAATCTCAACATGAAAGAATTTCTAATAATTTAAAATTCTTAACTTAACCCCCGCAAGGGGTGAGCACCAGTAGCTCAGTGGAAGAGCAGTGGCCTTCTAAGCCATTGGTCGCAGGTTCAAATCCTGCCTGGTGTGCTTGTGTCAAGTTGTTTGGCACAACAAGCAAGGTTTATATAGTTTTTCGTTTTCAGCTATATAAAACGGGACTGGGCACTCCCCTTTACGTCCAGAAAGCTTGCATGCTGGACACCTATTTCCGCAATGCCTACTATTAGGGTAGAATAATATTATTCCAACATTTGATTTATTGAACATTTGATGGACACTGAAATACACTATTATTGTAGGTTCGACTCCTACGCATTGCATACATTAAGGCTTTAAAATGAAGACTTCAGCTATTTCTAAATACTATGATCTAAGATATGACCTTCACAGATACTATATCTCCCCTGTGGAGTTTAAAAAACTAATCCTTGAAAAAGAAGAAGCACTTGAATATCGAGCAATCGATACTGTCAGTATTTCTAGAGAAGCTAGAATAAAATACCAAAACGTTTACGAATCACCTTGATCTCTGTAAAACGTTTAAAAACCCGCCAAAACATTTACAAATTAAACTAATTTTTGTAAAACAAATTACGGTAGTAGTCGCTGGTGACGTAGTATGGTTTATATTTCTATTTATTAACTTATGAGAACAGGTTGACAGGATGACTAAATTCACTATTGGCAGGTTCGACTCCTGTATACTACCTTCTGTCTTAACGGATAGTAATGTTGCTTTGCGTGCAGCGCAATTCTACGCTGCACGTTTTGGGCCTCTAGCTCAGTGGTTAGAGCATCCGACTCATAATCGGCAGGTCCTGGGTTCAATCCCCAGGGGGCCCACTATAGGTCTTTAATGCGATTTGGCTTATCGCAGACCTATTTTAAATCAAAATTTCATACAATTTTCTTTAGATTTTTCAAAACTAAGGACTCGTGATAACTGTATGGTAAGCGTTGTGGTGACGCCCCTAAGCGCGAAGGGTTTGTAAGTCGTGCGCTAAGGGTTGATTGGTATTGCAAATATTCCGTTTTTAAATCTTTCACTTTTTATAAATTAAGGTTCGATTCCTTAACAACTCATTTTTATAAATTTTAATTGAAAATCAAACAACTACACTGCTATTAAACTTCTAGCAAACCATAGGAGTATCCAATGAAAATTATTAATGAAGCTACTGTTATAATGACTTATCTTTTTACATTATTAGGCCTTTACATCTATTTTACTTAACTAGATTTAAAATGTTAAATGGTATTATACTGATTACAAAAGGAGTACTATATGTCCATTTTGCAAGAAGGTAATATCAATTCTCAAACCATTGCTATAGTCCTTACTGACATAATCGGTAGCACAAAATTTGTGCAAAAAGCAGGTAATTTAGCTTCAACTAAATGGTTCAAAGCGCATGATAAACTTTGCATAAGTTTAATCACAAGGTTCAACGGCGTTCTATCTGATTCTTCAGATGGATTTTTGATGTATTTCTATACAGTGCATGACGCTATAGCGTTCTCTTTTTTTTACAAAAAAAAACTATTGCAACATAAATTTCCTTTTGAAACCCGCATTGGGATTCATTGGGATGAAATGCTTATAGCAAAAAACTCAGACGCTTTAATTGCCGCTAATCATAAAAGAATATCTCTTGATGGAATAGGAAAAAATGTAGCCGCTAGAGCTATGAGCCTATGTGGTCCAAAACAAATCATTTTAACACATCAAGCGTATTTAGCTTACAAAGATAGAGTATCTAGTCATCCTTACATTCCAAAAAATACTTTAATTGTCTGTATAGGTCTTTATCAATTTAAAGGAGTTGCAAAACCAGAGCAACTTTGGGCAGTTGGAACCGAAGAGTCTCATCTTCAACCACCGCTTTCAAACGACAAGGTTAAGAAAATAGCTGGCCCAAAAAAAATAAGTATAAAGCTCCGCCACAAAAAATGGCAGCAGAAATTTATGTGGGTATATTGGAGAGTAGGCTCTTTGGCTTTCTCGTATTTATTGTACACTTTTTGGCCTCTGTTATCGTCTAGGAATCAAAAACAAAATTGGAACATAGATTATTTGATTTTCAGACCTTTCGAATACATACAGTTTATAATTGATTACATCCAAAAGGTACTAACATGAATGCACAAAAATTTAAGCAAGGCATACTTTCTGACAAGTCTAAACGAGGTTGGTGGTTTAGCGTTGTTTTTATGATAATTGTCGTTGGTTTAATATTGTTTTTAACATATGTCAAAATTGTTGATGAAAATCGAGATGTACTTGTCGGAATCTTAGGTATGATAACTGGATCAATATCAAGTATGATGGCTATAGCTTCTGGTCGAGACCCAAGCGAAGTAGAAGAACTTAAAGATAAGCTGTCTTCTTCTGATGCAGATAGAGCAGCTTTGATAGGTAGGCTTAGAGATTGTCAAATACAACTTCAACTTAAAAATGAACAAGTGTTTGAACTACAAAATGCAGTCATAAATAAGCTTTCTGTTTTTCATGATTCTCACCCCATCACAACCAAAGACGAAAGCCAAGTTACACTGAATCCTCACATTGAAGAATGGCTCCCTGTCGATAGACAAAAACAAATTAAAAATAAATCTTGAAATTTCTTTTTAACCTTATATAAAACCCTAATAAAAATAGGAGAACCTCATGAATAGACTTGCACTTTTATTAGTCCTACTTGTTGCTGCTTTTGGTTGCGACGATAATAAAAAACCAACAGCTAAACCTAGTTTGCGCGATGCCACATTAGAAATGGACGCTGCTAACAATTCTGAATCAGATTTAGATGTAGAATACTATGACTTTGATACGATTTCCATTGAACCGGATCTTGATCTTGGTCCCGATATAGATGACGAAAGTGAATGAATAAAGAACAGTTAATTAGCAAAGAGCGCTACAAGCAGAGAATGTCTACCTGCTTGGACTGCCCTTGCTATCAAAAAAAACTTAACCGTTGCACTAAATGCGGTTGCTTTTTAATTATAAAGGCTGCACTTAGAGACACAAAGTGTCCACTTAATAAATGGCCGAATGGAAAACAAAACAATGACGCATCTTGAACCAAGAGAGATATATGATGAATTTATTTTAGGTATTGCAACTGGAATCATCGTTGATGAACCTACTTACATTTATTCAAAAAAACGCATCATACATTATCTTTTTGAAAACATGTATAACGAACCTTTCCCGCCTATTAGTAAAGAGATGATCCCCTCCAACTGGGATCGCATTGAAGAAGTTAACGAATATTTCGATTTCAACATTGCTAACGCATATGTAGGCCCTACAACTCCAATCTTCTTAGAGGAAGGCACGATTCTTCATGATTAAATTTATCAAAAATTTTTTTGAAAGAAGAAAGCAAAAAAAAGAGTTAGAGGAAATCCTTGCTCAAACTAATTACTCTAATGATGTGCATGTAGCCGAATTTTTCGAATGGCTCATCAGCGACCAACCTTCAGTCTTCTTCAGACTGAAAGAAGAAGAAATCTCTTTTTTCATGAAGACTTGTTTAATCCCTTGGGAAGATTATGAATTTGATGATTCATTTAAAGACTGGTCTGACCAGACAGAATATAATGAATTGAATTTTTTAATTAGGTGTTTTAAAGGTGAAAATGGCTTATGCAAAGCACAGGACGCTTATGACTACATATGCAAAATATTTCCAGCGTTAGCTGATTATCATGAACAAGATGATTTTTAAAGAGGTACTTAACGCATGTGGCCACTCGAAGTAATAAAACATATGAACAATAAACAAGATCAATCTCTTCCAATAGATTATCTCATTGAAGAAATATTTAATATAAACTTTAATGAATATTCTTTTAAAATTTTATCTAGACCAATCAAATACAATAAGGTATCTTACAATTATATTGTCCCAAACAATGATCTTGGTGACAAAATAATCCACCAAATGCTAGCTAACCCTGATGCAGCGTTATTTGTAAAAGAACTAGATATTTACTTATTATAAAAATGAATTACTGTTATTATGATTTTATAAATTTAATTTGCATCTGTGTGGATTTCCCCATAGTTTAACAGGATTTTAAATCATGTCAGAAAAACTACCTTTAAAGTCAAAAAAATTCCTAGCTTATTTAATCGCAGATTTTGGATGGAAAATATTAACATTTTATTTCATCTGGACTCATTCAACTAAAATAAGCCCATACGAATTCGGAATAATGTTAGCTTTAATAATAGTATCTGGCTTCATACAGGTTGGCTATATATTAGGCCAAGCCGCACTAGACAAATATACACAAATCTCAAACAATATGTTAAACAACGACAATACAAAAAAGGATCCATAAATTGTCATCTTATCATTTAAGCTCTTCTCAAAAGAACTCTCTTCAAATGTTCATCAATGCACTCAACACTCTATTGAGAGAACACGAAGTGACAATCGAATTTAATGATGGAGCATTATATTCTGAAGCTATAGGATATTTAGGTCAACTTGAAGACAACAGAGATCAAGTAGTCTTAAATGACGGTGAAGAAGACATTATGGAATCCAATTAGGACCCAAATGATCAACTCTTTTTACTTGTGTATGGTCTATACCATGCTTTCAACTACTTCTAGCTTTCACTTAACTAAAGATTCAGTAATCACAGCATGTGAATCAGCTCAAACTACTATTGTTACTTCTCATGAAGAAGACATAGACCCGTTTATTCTATCTGCTTTGATTTATCATGAAAGTAGATATAAGCCAAAAGCAAAATCACATGTTGGAGCATGTGGATTGACTCAAGTTCTTCCAAAATACGTCAAGTATACTTGTGAGCAACTTCAAACTAATACAGCTCTTTCAATAGAAGTAGGCGCTTCAATACTCCGTGGTTGGCTTTCTAGAAGAGCCAACTCTTACTTCGTAAGTCTGCAATGTTATAATTCTGGCTATAGATGTAAAAGTAAAAATTATGCTAACAAAATATTGAAAACCGCTAAGAAACTAAAAACAACTTATTACAAAACACAAAGGACGATGGAAAATGCCCTGCATTAAAGGAACATTAACTGTACCAAATAAAGACTGGAAATATGTTTACAATAGTATTTTAAACTTTGTAAACGAAGAAATCGAAAATGCTTACTCTAAGGCTATTAAACTTTACTCTAAAATAAAAGATGACAGTCTCTCTCTAGAGACTGTCATCCAAGATTATGAATTATTAATTCAACCTTTGAGCCCTTCGACATATCAAAAAGAACTTGTACATTCAGCTTTATTTAGCGGAACTAATAATTATATTTACTCCCCTAAGAAAAACAATTTTAAAAAATTTACTAACAGAACCACTTTTATTGACACTGGTGCTGTTAGAATTGAAATTGATAAAAAAACTTGTACTATAAATCTTAAAACAGAAGAGTTTGCAAATTTAGATCAATATATTTTAGCCAACACTTTTATTAGTGAGTTCATTAATATGGTCAATACTATACCCTGGCCTACTCGCAATGGACCTAGTGAAGCAATTAGAGGGTGTAAACTTTTTACAGTAGAAAAAGAAAATATAACTATTTTCTATAAAGCAGGACCTAGACCTCCAGAACTAGTTTCTAATTTAACTATTGTAGATTCAACTACAAAAGAGCCTTCTCATTTAGCAGCCTCCTTGACTAAAAATATGCATTTTGTCTCATCTTCTCAAGAAGAGACAAGTCAACCACTACCAGATGTTAACAACACCTTTGACGACTATTGAGGAATAAATGGAAACCAACCAAAATAACTTTAATATCGATTATATTAATCGATTAATAGACAACTACTATGATGATGATCTTGATACTAGAGGTTGGAAAAATAAAGACACTTTAAGATGCATTACTGTTCTTTCAGATATCTTTAACGGTTACCTTGATGCAGCTCAACACACTGTTAATTTCAGTCAAACTTTATCAACAGATTCTTCCCACAAAGAAGAGTTGACCATTACTTTAGCTAAGAACCTTCTTTTTATTACTCAGTTGATTCAAAAAGAAAGCATCACTCCAGAAGCTCTTTTCATTTCTTTAAAAAAAGCCTTCCCCTATCAAGCTACAAGTCATCCATCATATCGTGATTTTCATTTAATCCACTCTGAGGAATAACATGAACCCACATAGAAAAATAATACCAATATATGAAGACTCTCTTTCTTCACATGGCTATGTGGAATTACTTGATCATTTAGGTGATGACGGTTTAACTTGTGTCAATGCTGCTCGTGTATCTTTTAACAAAAAGAGTGAAACTTTTGAACAGAAAGATTCAAAACTTTTAAAGTACTTAATTAAAGAAAAACACACATCAGTTTTAGAACACAACATTTTGACTTTCTCATTTAAAGTTCCTCTTTTTGTTGCTCGTCAACATATGCGACATCGCACCTGGAGCTTTAATGAAATCAGTAGGCGCTATACTAACGTCGATATCGATTTTTATTGCCCTGCACATTTTAGAGCACAAGCCAAATCTAATCGCCAAGCTTCAATTGAACTTTTAGGTTTCAATCCAGTAATTGACGAAATTGATGGGAGTACTCAAACTTGGACCAAACAAGCTGCTAAAGCAGTAGAAGAACATACTCAAGAAAGTTTAAAGCTTTTTAATAGTATGCTAGACGCCGGCGTAGCTCGTGAACAAGCCAGAATGATACTCCCTCAAAATCTCTATACTCAATATTGGGGAACAGTAAATTTAAATAATTTCTTTAAGTTCCTCTCCCTTAGAGATCATGAAGGTTCTCAATTTGAGATTCAAATGATGGCGCAAGCTTGTAAACAACTAGTACAAACTATCTGGCCTAATTTAATTCAAATATATGAAAAAAATAAGGAAAAAACTCATGCATAAAAATATAAACAAATGGATTGGAGAAGGTCAAATCCGAGGAGACTTTTCATTACGTGAAACTCAAAACAACTATAAAGTCACTAATTTTTTTTTAAAAATTGACACTTCATACAAAGTCTCTGAAAGCGCTAATGGTTTCTCAACTTACAAAGAAGAAACAGCCTACATACCTGTAGTCGCTTGGGATGAGTTAGCTGAATTACTTATAACAAAATACAAATCTAATGATGTCGTTAGAGTTGTAGGTCGATTGAAGAACTCATCAAAAGCCACAAACAAATCAAATTGGGAAATTGTGCTTGAGGATATATCTTTAATCAAGGCTTGTTAAGCTTACAGCCTTTTCTAAGATTTCTTGCATATTCAATGAAGCACAATCAATCTTGTTACGAGTAAGGTTATAATGATTAACAAATGAAGCGCAATTACATTTGCTACAATCTTCACAATGCCCTTTTACGTCACATACGTCTAAGGTCATTCCAGTAGCACTAGCTACAGCTTCCCATAAAGCTGCTAAAGCTTCTAGTTGGACTGGATAGAAATCTAAATGCTCACCTAAATTGACGCCATGTACTTCAGATTCTACAATTGGCCGTTCTCCAAAACCATTCTTAACATACCAATTTTGGTACTTAGTATAATACGCATTAGATATTTCAACACCAATGCCGTTTGTATTCCAAAATTTAGATCCTGCTTGCCAGGCTGGATGTTGTATATCTAGCATTTGATAAATTGTTCCATCATTATCAATTAAAAAATGCATAGACAGTCCACGCTTACCAATTATACGAGCACACGCTTCGCTCGACAAGGTCGCATCCCAATGGTTTACAAATTGAACAGGTTGCCGTGCAGGTTTCTTTGACCAGTCGTAATAAGTACCTTTTTTAGCAGGT
>CESO01011180.1_pt1 | contig 21511 bp, 21 predicted proteins | sample 356341 | NCBI WGS metagenome assembly CESO01 (sample SAMEA2621812, study PRJEB7988) | marine metagenome | biome: marine biome (ENVO:00000447); feature: deep chlorophyll maximum layer (ENVO:xxxxxxxx); material: "saline water (ENVO:00002010), including plankton (ENVO:xxxxxxxx)" | depth 35 m | reverse complement strand
AGAAATTCCTTTCGGGGGTTCGAATCCCTTCCCCTCCGCCATTTTCACTTAAATTATTAACTGATATTCACTCTTAAATCCCATTTTAGTGCCTGATTGTATGGGATTATAGTCCATAGAGTGGTTAAGGACTGACTGTAATCAAAAAGAATGCTGGTGCTATTGCATGCGCGTCGCCAGGTTGAGCGATGCTAGAGGTCGCGCTTTGGGTTTCCGCGCAGATGTTTGAGGCGCGCAAAAACATCGAAACCCATTTGATAGAGAACATATAAAATGTCGATCGGCACCCAGTTTTCAGTGATTTTGCCATCAACCAGATGATAAAAATCCATCACGCGCATTCCGATATGTTTGCCAGTGGCAGGCAAGCCCAGCCATTCGCCCGAATGCGTGCCAGTCACCGATGGCCAGCCGCCAGTGACGACAAAGTTATCATCAGCGATGCGGATATAGTGGCCAGCACCCTTGCGATCGGGAAAGCCAACCAGAAAGGGAATCTGATGATGCGCGCGGAACCCGTCCATGCCGCGCGTGGTGCCAATGCCGGCAGGGCCATACCATAGGAAAGCATCCGCCCAAAAGGCAGCATGCTGCATGCTGTCGAGGGACTTGCCGTCAAATGTCAGTAAAGCATTATGCATGTCCATGACGGTGTTAAAGGCGCGCTCGCCAGCATCGGAATCCTGCTCGTTGACGCGGATGCCTGCAGTGCCAGATGGTGGCTGCCATGCGCCTTCAGCACCCAATGAGGGCGCAATAGGCCAGACATTCGCCTGACGCATCAGATCCAGCAAATCAATCAAAATGTATGAGTGAGCTATTTTGTCATCAACAATATGATGCACTTCGCAACTGCGGATATTCACAACGCCATTTGTAGCCGGAATGCCGCATAGATCATGCGTAAAGGTACCCTGATAACTGCCCATCGTCGCGATCAGCAAACGTCCGGTCAGACGGTTATCCATACGATCGTCGGGCTTGCTGAACCCGCCTGTAAAAATGCTGTCGCGTCTTTCCATATCGGGAAGCGCCGTGCGGAGCTGATGCCAGAACCTGTTAATGGCATCATGCCCCTGTAGCTTGTTAAAGGGATGGCTGGCCCATAGATGCGCATCCGCGTGATAGGCATCTTTGACCGCGGCACCGTGCGCCAGATTACGCAGATGCTGATGCGCACTATGTTTGGCGGCAATAATGGTCTGGTCGGTCTGGGTCATCTTATGTCCGGTCAGGCTGGATGGTAATCAGGTGGGTTAACTGGCTTTGATGGTTATCATGGCCTATTTTGAATAGGTATGCAAAAACTCTTGCCAAAGTTTTTGATCGGTGTCTAGGCTTGGACAGGTTTCGATTATTTGGCATCATCGCATGTCGCAATGGCCAGAGGGTTTTTGATGACATCACAACATTCTTTCAACAAGGAACGTATCCGGCCTTTGCGCAAAGCTCTGTATGACTTTACGCCTGATGGCGTTCGCCGTGAAATTGAAGCGCTGTTTGCGCCTGATGCTGCTATTCATCTTGCGCACCCTCTTGAAACACTTGCTGACCCCGATGCGCTGATGCAACATGCGTTCATGCCGCTTTATCACGCCTTTACCGGTCTTGAGCGCCGCGATTATCTGGTGATGGCAGGTGTGGCCTCGGCGGATGACGTTGACGGTAATAGTAATAGCGACTGGGTAGGTTGCTGTGGCTATTACACAGGTACATTTATGGCGCCTTTTCTGGATATTCCACCCACCGGACATCAAGCAAGCATGCGGTTTCATGAGTTTTACCGCTTTGAAGATGGCAAAGTGGTCGAGATGCAGTCGCTATGGGATATTCCCGAAGTGATGATGCAGGCAGGGGTATGGCCGATGAGCCCGAGTATGGGACGCGAATGGCTGGTGCCAGGTCCGGCAAGTGCCGATGGGCTGTTTCTGCCCGAATGGTCAAAGGATACCGCCGATGCAAGTGTTCAGCTTGTTCTGGATATGCTGAGTGGGCTTGGAAAATTCGCAACATCAGGTGCCGCCGCGATGGAACTGAACAAATTCTGGCATCCGCATTTTAGCTGGTATGGCCCATCAGGCATTGGCACGGGACGTGGCATTTCGGGCTTTCGAAACTGGCATCAGATACCATTTCTGGCAGGCATGCCCGACCGCGGTTCGGGGCCCGGCCAAAAATATTTTTTCGGGGATAGTGACTATGTCGGGGTAACAGCATGGCCGGGTATGGCGATGACGGTCAGTGGCGATGGTTTCCTTGGCATTGTTCCGGCGGATAAGAAAATTACCATGCGCAGTCTTGATTTCTGGCGTTGTGAAAAAGGGCTGATCCGCGAAAACTGGGTGCTTGTTGATCTCTTACATGTTTATAACCAGCTTGGTGTTGATGTTCTGGCGCGTATGCGGGCGATGACCTCGGCAAATCCGTATGGACCAAACCGCGGGTTTTTTGAGGTTGAACCATCCTGACTCTGTTATCTGGGGAGGGAAGATAACGTCTGTCAGCTGCCGGTTTTATAAATAAAACCACGAAGGCATATTTATACTTTACATTCTTTGCATACGTATTCAAAGTTCGGGATAGAGTTTTGCTTGGGTGAAATCTAGCGCTTGGGCTTTCGGCGGCGCTCAGCCGTAGTTTGATAAAACAAAGATTTTTTAAGGAGTAAGTTTATGAACATGTTGTCTAAATTAGCGCTGACAGCAGCTGTTGCAATTGTTGGGTCATCTCCAGCATTTGCTGGTTGCGGGGTCAGCTCTGGCTCAGTGCGTATCATTGCGAATGATTTTCCTGCTTCGCAGGCGGTATCTGCCGAAGCCATGAAATGTGATGGTGGCGGCGCATCCGTAGCCGTCAACCTCAATAAGGATTATAAAGATCTTATCGTTGCGGCGATGACAGCCAATCCAGCCGAGTATACCACGTCACATGCAACAAACAGCACGCTTGTCACGCTGATGAATGATGATCTTGTGCGTCCTTTGAATAATTATGTTGCCAAATATGGCCAAGGCATTGCCAAGTCACAATTGATTACCGTCGATGGTAATGTGATGGCTATCGCCTTTATGGCGAACGCCCAGCATCTGTTCTATCGTCAGGACATTCTTGATGCGGCTGGTGTTGGTGTTCCGGCAAGTTACGATGAGGTGCTGGCGGCGGCCAAGGCAATCAAGAGCAAAGGTCTGATGGATTATCCGATTGCCGGCACATACAAAGCTGGCTGGAATCTGGGTGAAGAATTCGTCAATATGTATCTTGGTCATGGCGGATCATTCTTCAAGGCAGGGTCCGCCGAGCCTGCGATCAATAACGCTCAAGGTGTTGCTACATTGAATATGATGAAGGCACTTAGCGAATATATGAACCCTGATTTCCTGACGCATGATTCGAACGCTGTGCAGGCATCATGGGAAGCCGGAAATGTGGCTATGACAAATTTGTGGGGTTCACGTGCAGGTGCCGTGACCGACGGTGAAGGCTCTACCGCCGACATTGAAAAGAACACAAAATTTGCAAGTGCGCCGACGGCCGCTGGTGGGTCAATTCCATCATCTACATTATGGTGGGATGGTTTCGCCATTGCCAAGAACATTTCGGACGCCGATGCCGAAGCCACATTCCAGGTTATCATGGCTGGCATTTCTCCGGACATGGCAAAAGCGAATGCTGATAAAGCCAACTGGCTGATGGCAGGGGTACCTGCAAGAGCCGCCGGTGTTGGTGTTATCGCAACCGCCCAAGGCGCTGCGGCACCATACCCGATGTTGCCTTATATGGGCACATTGCATGGAGCTGCAGGCGGTGAACTGGCCGACTTCCTGCAAGGCAAGGAAAGTGCTGAACAGGCGCTTGCCGATATTGAAGCCGCTTATCGTGCAGCAGCCAAAGAAAAAGGCTTCCTTTAGGAAGCTGACTGGCTGGAGAGAGGTTTGTCTTTCTCCGGCTATGTTCATTTTTAAGATCTGAACCATGACACATCGTACATTTATGAGCTTTATCTGGCCATCGGCACTTGCAATGCTTCTGTTTATTGCCTTGCCGATTGTGTCAGTTGCTGTGCAATCATTATTTGTCGCGCATGAACAGGTATTTGTGGAGGTGGAAAACTGTGGTCCATTCGGATGCACAAAAGTTCAGAAAATTGACCCGCAAGCAACCGCGGCGTTACGTGAGGCACGCCCTCTTGGCCAGTTCAATGGCCTTGGTACCTATCTGAACCGTAATCATCTGGCATCGGCTGAAATCTCCCAAGCATGGCAGGTCAAGGCCGGTCTTTCAGAATTTATGTCCAAGGTTTTAAACCTGCCCTTTTACAAGGCGCTTAGCTTTACGCTGACCTATACATTTGTGGTCACGCCTTTTGTCATTATCCTCGGGTTCTTTGTGGCGCTTGCGGTGAACCGCCTGCCGTCCTTTTTCAAGGGACCGACGATTTTCGTATCTTTATTGCCAATGATTGTCACACCACTTATCGGATCGCTTATCCTGTTCTGGATGATTGATGCAGATGGCGTGATCGGTGGCACCTTGCAACTTATTTTCAAGGATCCTGATTTATCACTGAAAGCATCGCCTAAGCTGACATGGGTTACCTTGATTATCTATGGTGTCTGGCATTCGGCGCCGTTTTCATTCATCGTTTTTTACGCAGGTTTACAGACCGTGCCTAAAGACACGCTTGAAAGCGCGATGATTGACGGTGCCAATCGCTGGGAGCAGGTGCGCTATGTAATAATTCCGCATCTGTTGCCGCTGGTGGTGTTTATTTCACTGATGCAGTTGATGGATAATTTCCGCGTCTTTGAGCCAATTGTCGGTTTCAATGCCGAGGCAAGCGCGACATCATTATCATGGATTATTTATAATGATCTGCGTGGTAGTGACGGCAATATATTGTTCGGATCTGCCGCCGCGACCTCGCTTTTGACAATCATCGGTGTCGGCATTCTGCTGACGCCTGTGCTGATCCGCACATGGCGGGCGCATGGAGCGCGCGCATGACGATTGTAGCTTCCATCAGGCGACCATCATTGCTGTCGGCCGCCGCAATGGCCTTCCTGATTATATGGCTGGCCATTGCTGCGGTGCCGTTCCTTTGGACGCTTTGGGGTAGCTTTAAAGTACAGGCAGATTTTTTCTCGAAGCTGGATTGGCAGAATGCGCTATATGGTGTTTTCACGCTGGCTGAAACAGGCGGCTATTTTACCGACAATGGTTATGAAGGTGCCTGGATAAAGGAAGAATTCTGGCGGTCCTCGCTGAACACAATGATTATGACATTTTCGGTTGTGGCGATTTCACTGACGCTGGGCACGCTTGGCGGTTATGCCTTGTCGCGCTCGGGCTATCGTTATGCGTTCTGGGTGTTGATTATTGCGCTGGTATTTCGTGCCATGCCGCATATCACGCTTGTGTCGGGTTATCTTCTGCCATTTTTCCAGCTTAATCTTTACGGATATCTGGGGACAACGATTGTGGTCATGGTCGCTATCAATCAGCCGTTCACCTTGTGGATGCTGCATTCCTTTTTCCAGAATATTCCAAAGGATCTGGATGAAAGCGCGATGGTCGATGGCTGTACAAGGTTTCAGGCATTTCGCTATGTCATCATTCCGGTCATGTGGCCTGGTGTTATCACAACGGGGCTTTTCAGCTTTCTGCTGGCGTATAATGATTTTGCCCTGACCGGCCTTTTGCTGTCGCAGGAAAATCAAACAATGGTTCCCAAAATCGCCAGCTTTCTTGGGTCTGCGCAAGAAGAAGGCAATGTTATGTATGCGGTATCAGCCGTTGTTTCAGCCACAGCCCCGTTATTTATTCTGGTGATGTTTTTCCAGCGCCAGATTGTAAGCGGGCTGACAGCTGGCGCCGTCAAGGGATAGGAGACAAGGATGGCAAGTATCACGCTGAAGAATCTGACCAAACGCTGGGGTGACTTTGTTGCCGTGGGTATGTTTGATCTGGAGATTCAGGATGAAGAATTTCTGGTGCTTCTGGGGCCTTCTGGCTGCGGCAAGACAACCACCATGCGGATGATAGCCGGGCTTGAGGAGATTACCGAAGGGGACATCTATATTGATGGCAAGGTGGTTAATCATCTGGAACCAAAGGATCGTGATATTGCGATGGTGTTTCAGTCATATGGTTTGTATCCGCATATGAATGTCTATGAAAATATCCGCTTTCCCCTGCATGTGCGCAAGGTTGACCGCGCTGACCATGACGAACGTGTCATGCGCGTCGCACGAATGGTCGAACTGACCGATTTTCTGCATCGCAAGCCGTCTGAATTGTCTGGCGGCCAGCGTCAGCGTGTGGCTTTGGCGCGCGCTATTGTGCGTGAACCGAATGTATTTCTGATGGATGAGCCTTTGTCCAATCTTGATGCAAAGTTGCGGGTGTCAACCCGTGCGCAGATCAAGCACCTGCATCATCAGCTAAAGGTTACAACAGTTTATGTGACGCATGACCAGATTGAGGCGATGACGCTGGCAGACCGCGTCGTGGTGATGAATCATGGCGTTGTCCAGCAGATCGGGACGCCAACCGAAATCTATGACAATCCGGCAAATGATTTTGTGGCAGGTTTCATAGGCAATCCGGCGATGAACTTGATGACAGGAGACCTGAAAGGCGGTGTCTTTAGCGGCGAGAATATCACTGTCAAAGGTCTGGAAGGTTCGGATGGCCCTGTGCGCCTCGGGTTTCGTGCCGAAGATGCCAGTCTTGCCAAAACAGGCGCCATAAAGGCACCCGTCTATTCAGCCGAATTGCTGGGCGATGCCACGATGCTGACGGTAAAAGCTGGCGGGGCGATGGTTTCGGTTAAAGTGCATAAGGATGTCCGAAGCGCGATTGGTGAACCCGTGACCATTTCGGTGCCAACATCAATTTGTCATCTCTTTGATGTCTCAACCGGCAATCGCATTCAGAATTAGGGAAGAACAGGCATGTCAATAAACACCAGACCCGAACAAGCCACGCTTACCCGTGATACCGATATGTCCAAGACCGATGAAACAAGACGCGTTATCGAGGGCATGGTGGACGGGCTGAATGACCATCGTATTGATGATATAGGCGCTTTTTTCGCCGATAGCTTTCGCTGGATGGGCAATCAGGGCTGTGGCACTAAAATGGGGCTGACAGCGTTTCAGGACAACTGGCAACGCCCGTTTCAGGCGGCCTTTTCCGACAAGGTGTGTGTCGATGAGGCGCGGTTATATATGGGCGAATGGGCGGCCGCATTCGGGCGACAGGAAGCGGTGCATTCAGGCAGTTTCATGGGGATTGCCCCAACAGGTAAACGGGTTGAAATTCGGTATATGGATTTCTGGAAAGTGGCCGATGGCAAAATCGCTGATAACTGGGTGATGGTCGATTTTCCCTACGTGATGGCACAGCTTGGTGTTGATGCATTTGATGGTAAAGGCTGGGAAATCTATGATCGCGGCGAGGCAACACCACCGCGCACTGACCAAGATTCCGGTGTAAGTGAGGAGTGAAAATGGCAATTACCTATTTAAAATCCGGCAAGCCACAAACCGAACGGTCGGAAGATGACGCGCAGGTACGTGACGTTGTCGAGCGTAGTCTGGCCGATATTGAGGCGCGTGGTGATGCGGCGGTTCGCGATTTAGCCGAAAAATTTGATAAATTTACGCCGCCAAGCTTTCGTCTGAGTGCCGAAGAGATCGAGGCTTTGATCGCCGAAGTGTCCCCCCGCGACATGGAAGATATAAAATTTGCGCAAGCGCAAGTGCGTGGCTTTGCGGAAATCCAACGTGCGTCGATGCAGGATGTTGAAGTCGAGACCATGTCGGGGGTAATTCTGGGCCATAAGAACATTCCTGTTCAATCGGTTGGCTGTTATGTGCCAGCCGGTAAATTTCCGATGGTGGCGTCGGCGCATATGTCGGTACTGACAGCATCGGTTGCCGGTGTGCCGCGTATTATGGCGATGACGCCGCCTTTTCAGGGTAAGCCCAATCCGGCGGTGGTCGCGGCCATGCATATGGGTGGTGCACATGAAATTTATGTGCTGGGCGGCATTCAGGCGGTTGGCGCCATGGCAATTGGTACAGAAACGATTGCTCCGGTGCATATGCTGGTGGGGCCGGGCAATGCCTTTGTAGCCGAAGCAAAGCGTCAGCTATTTGGCCGTGTGGGGATTGATCTGTTTGCGGGCCCGACCGAGACGATGGTTATTGCCGATGAAACAGTGGATGCCGAGCTTTGCGCGACTGATCTTTTGGGGCAAGCCGAGCATGGCTATAATTCACCAGCCGTTCTGTTGACCAATTCGGAAAAGCTGGCGCGCGAAACGCTGGCCGAGATTGACCGTATTCTGGATATTCTGCCAACAGCAGATACGGCGGCGGTTAGCTGGCGTAATTATGGTGAGGTCATTGTCTGTGATAGCTATGATGAAATGCTGCAGATGGCTGATGAGATTGCGTCGGAGCATGTGCAAGTGATGACCGATAGGGATGACTGGTTCCTTGATAAAATGACCTGCTATGGGGCGCTGTTTCTGGGGCCGCGCACGAATGTTGCCAATGGGGACAAGGTTATTGGTACCAACCATACACTGCCGACAAGAAAAGCTGGTCGCTATACTGGTGGATTATGGGTCGGTAAATATCTGAAAACACATTCCTATCAGAAAATCATGACGGATGAAGCTGCGGTTACCGTGGGCGCCTATTGTTCGCGCCTATGTATGCTGGAAGGGTTTGTCGGCCATGCAGAACAGGCAAATATACGCGTTCGCCGCTATGGTGGACAGAATGTACCTTATGGTGAGGCTGCCGAATGATGGATCTGCCAAGAACCCCTTCCTTCAGACTTGATGGGCGACGCGCACTTGTTACAGGCGGATCGTCAGGGATAGGGCTTGGCTGTGCAGTAGCACTGGCAGAAGCTGGCGCGCATGTAACGGTTATGGCACGGAAACAGTCAGCGCTTGACGAAGTGAGCGAAGCCTTTGACAAGCAAGACTGGCCGATAGCGACCATAAGTAATGATATTGCCGATTGTGAAGCCACAAAAGATTGTCTGAGTGGATATGAGCCCTTTGACATATTGGTAAATAGTGCCGGTCTGGCACGTCATGCACCAGCGACAGATACATCAACCGAAGATTTTGATGCGGTGATGAATGTCAATCTGCGGGGTGCCTTTTTCCTTGCCCGCGAAGCCGCCAAAAGCATGATTGAGGCAAAGCTGGCTGGATCGATCATCACAATTTCCAGCCAGATGGCCTTTGTTGGCGGGGTTGACCGAAGCGTCTATTGCGCGTCCAAATTTGCCGTTGAGGGATTTACCAAGTCGATGGCGATTGAGCTGGCACCTCACAAGATACGCATTAATACGATCAGTCCGACCTTTATCCGTACGCCGCTGACCGAGCAAACATTCAGCCGTCCAAGCCGAGTGAAATGGATTGAAGAAAAGATTAAACTGGGTCGTGTTGGGGAAATCGAGGATATTATGGGGGCGGTGCAGTTTCTGGCAGGTGATGCGGCCGGACTGGTAACAGGCACTTCATTGCTGGTTGACGGGGGGTGGACGGCAGACTGATGGCACGTGATAACGCCACATCTCTCGACGTTGCCCGCCATGCTGGTGTCAGCCAGTCGGCGGTTAGCCGCGTCTTTACCCCGGGCGCATCAGTGTCGATGAAAATGGCCGATAAGGTCAAACGATCAGCAGATGCCCTTGGCTATCGACCTAATGTTCTGGCGCGATCGCTGATTACCGGACAATCACGTATTATTGGTGTTGTTGTCGCCTATCTTGATAATCAGTTCTATCCAGAAGCATTGGAACGTCTGTCCATGAGCCTACAAGAACAAGGCTATCATGTGCTTGTTTTCATGGCGTCAAAAACCGCAGGCAATATAGATCTGGTGCTGGAAGAAATTTTGGATTATCAGGTTGATGGCGTCATCATGGCGTCGGTTGTGATGTCATCAAGTCTGGCCAAACGCTGTGACGAGGCAGGCATTCCCGTGGTGCTGTTTAACCGTCGCCAAAGCGATCTGGATTTTTGTTCGGTAACGTCGGACAATATTTCTGGTGGTCATAAGCTGGCGCGGTTTTTGATTGCTGGCGGGCATCGGCGTATCGGTTATATCGCTGGCTGGGATGGTGCATCGACCCAGCGTGAACGTGAAACAGGCTTTATCAAGGGCTTGCAGGAAGTAGGCCAAAATCTGTTTGCACGCGGATGTGGTAACTTCGTTCTGGAAGAAGCCAGATCTGCTGCGCGTGACATGTTCAGTCAGAAGGTGATCCCCGACGCAGTATTCGTTGCCAATGACCATATGGCCTTTGCGGTGATGGACGTTCTGCGGTTTGAAATGGGATTTTCGGTGCCCGATGATGTGTCGATTGTCGGCTATGACGATGTGCAGCTTGCCAGCTGGACAAGTTACAATCTGACAACGATGCGGCAACCTGTAAACAAAATGGTCAGCGAGACAATTGCAATATTGATGGCGCGGATCGAGCAGGGAGGCGGCAAGTTACGTAATGTTGAACTCGATGGTTCCTTGATCGTTCGCGGTTCGGCTAAAATACAAAAGGGATGGAATCATGAAGGGGTTTGATAGTCGCTGGAAGGATTTTCCAGATTATATCATCGGTATAACGCAGACAATATGGGAACAACGCGGCATCGCCACGCTTGAGCATTATTACACGCCGGATATACCCGTGAGGTCGCCCGGATCGGTGGTTATCGGCAATAAAGACGTGATTGCGGCAACTATGGCGACATTGGCCGAATTTCCCGACCGCAGATTGCTTGGCGAGGATGTGATCTGGTCGGGATCGCCCGAAGAAGGAATGCTGTCTTCGCACCGGATTTTTTCAACGGCAACGCATAGTGCCGATGGTGTCTATGGCAAGGCCACTGGAACGAAGCTTGCTTATCGGGTTATTGCGGACTGTCATGCGATCAATGACAAGATTAATGATGAATGGCTGATCCGCGATCAGGGCGCGGTGGTGCGCCAGCTTGGCTGGGACCCCAAAGACTATGCGGCTGATCTGATTGCGCGTGAGGGCGGCGTCGAACAATGTGTCAAACCCTTTACACCGGCTATTGACGTGCCGGGCCCCTATAAAGGTCGCGGCAATGATAATGAATGGGGGCATAAATATGCGCAGATTCTTGAGCGTATGATGGTAGGGGATATGGCGGTCATTCCAGCAGAATATGATCGCGCCTGTCATCTGGAATTGCCCGGCGGGGTGACGGGGCATAGCCATGATGCGGCAGACCAGTTCTGGATGGGGCTGCGATCCAGCTTTCCAAAAGCGACATTCACCATCGAACATCAGATTGGCCGTGGCGATGCGCATATGCCGCCCCGCGCGGCGATCCGCTGGGGCTTGCATGGCAAGCATGAAGGCTGGGGTAGCTTTGGCGCACCAACGGGCGCGGATGTTTATGTCATGGGCGCGTGCCATGCCGAGTTTGGGTCGTGGGGATTACGCCGTGAGTATGTTCTTTTTGATGAAATATCAGTTTGGAAACAGATACTTATGAATAGTGAATTAAGATTTGATCCATGCGGGGAGGTCGTGTAATGACATCTGATAAAATGGAAGACCGGATCGTTAGATATGGCGACCTTGTACCCTGTCGTACGGCCTTTATTGATGCCCATACGCCGGGCTCTGACATGAAGGAAAACTTCAGCATCATCGGTGGCGGGGTGTCTGAATCCGCTGACCAGCATGTGCATATCAAGGAAACGCCTGGGTTTAATATAGGGGCGGCAGGGCAACCGCCTAAATGCCGCAATTCATTGCATACACACCGGACTGCCGAGGTGTTTTGTGTGCTGTCTGGCCGCTGGCGGTTTTTCTGGGGCAATGATGGTAATGATGGCGAGGTGACGCTTACCGAAGGCGATGTCATCAATATCCCAACCGGCATTTTCCGTGGTTTTGAAAATATTGGTACCGACTATGGGATGATTATGGCGGTTCTTGGCGGCGATGATGCAGGGGGCGGTGTGATATGGGCACCACAAGTGATTGAGGACGCCAAGGATCACGGGCTGATTTTGGGCGAGAATAGCGTGCTTTATGATAGCCATAAGGGCGCGGTTTTGCCGGATGGTATTTCGCCTATGCGGGTGCTTGATGAAGATGAGATGGCACTATTCCCAAAGATAACGACAGCCATGTTCGTGCCGCGTTTTGTTGCGCGCTATCTGGACATGATGGCACTTGCTGACCGGCAAGCTGTGACCGTCATTGGCGAGGACGGGATGCTGGTTGACCGGCCCGGGTTTAAGCTTGAATTCCTATCGTCAGGGTCAGTTGATGGCACAGCCTATAGTACCGAACGGCACGAGATTCTGATGGTCATGCGTGGCTATTGGAAAGTTACATGGGATGGTGGGGAGACAGTATTGGCACCTGGCGATGTCTTTGCCGTTCCGCCCGGGATCGAGCGTAGCCTGCAGGTGGCGATGAGTGGCGAAGCCAGCCTGTTCAGAGTGTCCGATACCGATGATGAAGCGGGGCCGACAATGAATTTTGTCGCTGACAGCCGCCAAAGTCATTAGCAGCAATATAAAAAAGCCATATTTAAGGGAGTAGCTAAATGACAAAAATTCTGACAAGCCATGTGGGCTCTTTGCCTCGCACTCAGGACGTGGTTGATTTCATTTTTGCGCGCGAAAATGAGCAATCTTATGACGCGGCGGCATTCGACGCCTGTATGGCATCGGCATGTGATGAAACAGTCCGTAAGCAGGCCGAAGCCGGCATTGATATTGTATCGGATGGCGAAACGTCGAAGATTTCTTATGCAACCTATGTCAAGGATCGCTATACAGGGTTTTCGGGAGATAGCGAACGCAATCCGCCAGGTGATCTGAAACTGTTTCCCGGATTTTTGAAACGTCTGGCAGATGATGGTGGCACCCCGCACTATGCCCGCCCGATGTGTACTGGCGAGGTAAAATCCAAAGGCCAGGGTGAACTGGAAAGCGATATTGCCAATTTGAAAGCTGGCATGGATGCGCATGGGGTTAAGCGTGCTTTTATGAATGCCGCTTCGCCCGGTGTGATTTCGCTGTTTTTGCAAAATCAGCATTACAAAACCCGCGAAGCCTATCTTGCAGCCCTTGCCGATGCGATGAAGGCCGAGTACGAAACAATCGTCAATGCAGGAATTGATCTGCAACTTGATTGTCCTGATCTGGCGCTGTCTCGCCACATGCTGTTTGCCGATCTGTCGGATGACGAATTTGTTGCTATTGCCAATATGAATGTCGAAGCCTTGAACCATGCCTTGCGTGATATTGATCCGGAGCATGTGCGGGTGCATATCTGCTGGGGCAATTATGAAGGGCCGCATGTTTGCGACATAGATATGGACAAGGTGTTTCCGTCATTGATGTCAACACGGGCACGATATGTTCTGTTTGAAACATCAAACCCGCGTCATGCACATGAATGGACCGTTTTCCGCGATCGCAAGGCCGAAATTCCCGACGATAAGGTGCTGGTGCCCGGTGTGGTTGATACGACGACCAATTTTGTTGAGCATCCTAAATTGGTAGCCCAGCGTATCGAAAAATTTACCGATATTGTTGGTGCTGACCGGGTTATCGCTGGATCGGATTGCGGGTTTGGTACCTTTGCCGGCTTTGGTGCGGTTGATCCGGATATTGCCTATGCCAAACTCAAGACGCTGGCCGATGGGGCGGCGATGGCATCGGCACGACTGTAGGAAAAACGGACGGTCACTAATGAAACAGCCGTTGGTCTTATTACCTGGCATGATGTGTGATGAAAGGTTGTTTGTGCCGCAGATTGAGTCATTCGCTTCAACTTGGGCGATCAGTGTTGCCAATCTGACACAGCATGACAGCATTGCGAGTCTGGCAGCCTCGGTGCTGGATAATGCGCCGCAGACTTTTGCGCTGGCAGGCTTATCGATGGGCGGCATTGTGGCGATGGAAATTATGCGGCAAGCCCCCGAGCGTGTCACGCGCCTTGGCCTGTTCGATACAAACCCGCTTGCTGAAGCCGACGCGATGAAAGCACGACGGGCGCCACAAATTGCGAAAGCCAGAGCAGGTGGTTTGCTGGAGATCATGAAGCATGAAATGAAACCCAATTATCTTGCTGCAGGTCCATATCGAAGCCAGATTCTGGATTTATGTATGGATATGGCTATTGACCTTGGCGTCGATGCGTTTGTTAATCAGTCGGTTGCCTTGCGAGATCGCCAGGATCAACAGGAAATATTGAAAAGAGTGACCGTGCCAACAATCGTGGTATGCGGCGAGGGCGACGTTCTGTGCCCAATTGAACGGCATCAACTGATGCATGACTTGATCGAAGGATCGAGTTTCGAGATTATCGGCGGTGCCGGACATCTGCCAACTTTGGAACAAGCCGACAAGGTAAATGCAGCGCTTTTGCGCTGGCTGGAGGAATGATGAATCAGGAACTTTTAACATTACTGCAACAAGTTGATACCCCGACTGTCTGTAACGCCATTGAAGTGGCACAGGGAAAACGGGGTTTTGACCAGTTTACCCGTGGCACAATGCAAGCATCCTACCCGCAGGCACCAGCCATAGTCGGCTATGCGCGAACGGCGAAAGTTTCGGCTCTGCGCCCGTCTGATGATCCTGTTGATGAGGTGAAAGCACGGCGTATGGCTTATTACAAGCATATGGCCGAGGGCGCACGCCCTTCGATTGCTGTGGTCGAGGATGTCGATTTTCCCGATTGCGTTGGTGCCTTCTGGGGCGAAATCAACACCACAGTGCACAGAGGCTTTGGCGTAAAGGGTGCACTGACCAACGGGGTGATGCGTGATTTGGGCGATCTGCCATCCGGCTTTCCGGTTATTGCGGGATCAACCGGTCCGTCGCATGCCTTTGTGCATGTTACCGAAATAGGTGTGCCGGTAAATGTGTTTGGGCTAGCTGTGCAGGATGGTGATCTGGTGCATGCGGATCGGCATGGCGCTCTGGTTATACCCGATGATGTCATAGATCATCTTTTTGACGCCATCAATAAGCTTATGGCAAATGAAAAGCTGGTGCTGGAGCCAGCACGGTCGGATGAATTTGATTTTGACGCTTTTGAAAAAGCATGGGCAGCATTTGAAGCGGCCAGAACATAGTCCGACATAATGCGGGATTTATAGGACGGTTGAGTAGCGTGCATGCCCTGTTTGCCTCATTAGCGAGGCCAAGATGATCGAGTATCAAATTTTTTAAAGCATCCAGATCATTTGCAGGCATCATCACGCCATGCTGTTTGTAATAATCAGAACTCCAGCCAAAATGCGTGAAGCCCAGATCGATATTCACGTTACGCTCACATACAGCCTGCAAACTGGCTATACTGGAGGGGATGGTGCGTCAAACTATGGTGAGGGACATTCTCTTTCGATCAGGTATCATGCTTTGAACAGAATAAAACATGATTATCTGAAGTAGCGTCCCCGTTCTTCTGCCGTGTCTTTACTATTTATCCTAATCACCTAGTTGGCAAGGCAACTGATTTTCTTGTACCCAGAATTTACCCAGCATAATTTTTACCAAAAAATTCTTAACATCCAGCCTACCTGTCGTTAATGGTTTATCTGTCGGAATTCAGTGGAGGTATAAATGTCTGCCAAACAATCAACACCTAATAACAACTTGCTACCTTCGCTACCTTTTGCATTGTTACTTGCAATTTCGTTAACTGCGTGTGCGACCGGAGTGTCAACTGCTGGGAGTCAAGTCAGGGATTTGACTGGACAAGATGTCACAAAATGCAAATTTATTACGGTTTTAGAGTCCTTTGAAATTTGGGGTGATTCTGGATCTTATACTACTAATCAGTCAGCAATCAACAAGCTAAGAAACAAAGTTTTTGATGTTGGCGGAAATGCATTTGTGGTGGACAGCTTTAATTCTTCAGTAACTCATAATGTCATTCAAGCTGAAGCATTAAAGTGTTAATTTTTAATCTGTGAAACACCTCAACTATATATAACGGGCAACGGTGGCATGGGCCGTGCTACCCTTCCCCTTTATCCTCAGCCGCTAAGCCTGATTAACTGAATACCGTCTTTCACACTGGGGAATTAGTTCAGGTGTAGTTGTATATGCTGCCCTTTGTTTGCCGTACCATAAGTCGAACCCTTGAAACCTCGCATGCGGTTGGACTTATGATCTCCCAAACGCGGGTTAGGCAATCCTCTAAGGTGTAGTGGTATATCTTTTAGCTTTTGCTTCTTGGAGTCCATTTGGAGGCCATTAGAGACCTCCAACGGCTTGTTAATGGTTATGCCTTCAGTTTTTATCTTATTCATTAAAACAGTGGAATGGATGTCCAGTGCTTCTGCTGCGTTCCTTAATTTAAAGCCATTAGCCTCAATGACTTGTTGGATGTAGGCTGTGTCAAAGTCATGCTTTGCAGGCTTTAGTGATTGCTTATCATCTACGAAAACTGTGATAGTATATTCATCATTTTTAATAAGTTATGTAATCAATAGCTTCCATAGCTAGCAGACGCAACTCATGTATTCAAGTCACGTTTGAAGGCTTGAAAACACGATGGCATAGGAGATCACCCAAACTGGCTTGTCCGGCTTATCGGTAACGAATTGTTGAGGCAGCCACCCATCTGCTACGAGCATCAGCTTTATGTGAGTTGCAGTTATTGCGCCGCACCGTTTATTCCATTCATTTCTGTGTTGGGAACTTATAGAAACCCTTCTGCACGGTCGGCATTGACAGGCTGCTAGCCAGCTTGCCGTCAGCCAAAAGCGTGGTGATACGGACGATCTGGTTAAAATTTTCCCGGATTACGCTTGGCATTTAATGCAAGTGGGCAGCGACCATTTAGCCAATCAGCGGATGGGCACGGCTGTCGGCAACAATCTTTTAACTATAATCAAACTTGGCAATCGTGCGGCACCCGTGAATAAGTATAACCTGTTCAACCCGCTCATAGTTTTCCGGGTCACGGATGGACGAGGCAAACGGCGCAAATCTGGCGCCGTTTGCCAGTAAGTATATTTTTCATCGCGTAAACGCGCCAAGCCAAAAGTGTCGGTAGTTTTGGGGCGAAGGATGATATCATCACCGATCTGAATATGCCAAAGCTGCATGGGTGGTGGGCTTTCAGGAACAATGATAGAATAGCTTTCCAGATGATCCTTCCAACGCAGGCTGGCAATAGTATAGGCACACGTGGCAACCTTGCCGTTGTAATCGGTAAGACCGATCATGGCAAATTTGCTAGATTGAAACCGGAAGCTTGGTGGGCGGTCAGTCTGAGAAGAAAACAGCTTGTCGGTCTAATGCATAACCGCAGTTACTCTGCATGATCGGCGGCGCTGTTTTCGCTTTTGGGAAATGAGGAAAGCTTTTTGTCGTTCTGATTTGGCGCGGTGAGGGGGCGGGATTTTGAAGCTGGGTCATGATCAGTCGATATTCCAAATGCTATGATGTCTATCCGCTGTTGATAGAATGAACGTATTTTACACCTAGAAAAATCACTACAAAAAATATGTGATATTTTGAAAAACGTTGCAATGGAACGATGTTATTGTCAGCCTTTTTTTGATCATTCGAACAACGGCATCCAGATAGTTTTATCCAAATAACTTGCCAGGGTTCAAAATATGTTTTGGATCAAAGGTCGCCTTTATATCGGCCATAACATCAACAGAACCACCCGCTTCGGCGCGAAGATACCCGGTTTTGCCCTGTCCGATACCATGTTCGCCAGTGCAGGTGCCGCCAAGCGCAATTGCGCGTTCGGTCAAACGGCTTGAAAAGGCAATAATTTTCGCCTGCATTTCGGTGTCATCAGGCATGGCAAGTGGCAGCACATGAAAATTGCCATCGCCAACATGTCCGACAATGGGGGCGGTTAGATCATGCGCTGCGATATCGGCAATTGTGTCTTCAACACATTTGGCCAAACGCGAAATCGGAACACAGACATCAGTTGCAAAGCCGGTGCCGCCTGGAAGAAGCGCATAGCCTGCCCATAGCGCGTCATGGCGTGCTTTCCAAAGCTTTTGCCGTTTATCGGCATCGCTAGACCAGGAAAAAGACTGTGGCGAATAATCGGCACAAATTTCGGCAAAGCGGGTGGCGTCATCATGAACCGCTTTGGGGCTGCCGTGAAATTCAACAAGCAATAGGGGCTCTTCTGGTAAATCAAGTTTGGAATAGGCATTGCAGGCGCTTACTTGCAGCGGGTCGAGCATTTCAATGCGCGCAATCGGAATGCCAAGCTGTATGGTTTCGATCACCGCGTCACAAGCGTTGTGGATGGTCGGAAATGAACAAACGCCGCTAGCGATCATTTCAGGGGTGCCATGCAAACGAAGTGTCAATTCGGTAATGATGCCAAGCGTGCCCTCCGAGCCAATAAAAAGTCGCGTTAAATCATAGCCCGCAGCCGATTTTCGTGACCTCCCCCCGGTTTTGATCACGCGGCCATCGGCCAGCACCACCTCGAGCCCTAGAACATTATCTTTCATCGTTCCGTAACGCACCGCATTGGTGCCTGATGCGCGCGTTGCGGCCATGCCGCCAATGCTCGCATTTGCGCCCGGATCAATCGGAAAAAATAGGCCGCTATCGCGAAGATACTGATTCAACCCTTCGCGGGTAACACCCGGCTGCACGATCACATCAAGGTCGGCCTGATGAACGGCAAGTACCCTATCAAAATGTGACATATCAATCGAGATGCCGCCGAAAGGGGCGTTCACATGACCTTCAAGCGATGACCCGGTCCCAAATGCGATGGCCGGACAGCCGCAATCATTGCAGATCTTCAAGATTGACGAAACTTCATCGGTGGTTTTTGCAAAGACCACGGCGTCAGGCGGCTGGTTAGCAATCCATGTTGTGGTATGGCCATGTTGCTCTCTAACTGATAAAGATATTGAAAGACGATCACCAAACAATTGTTTTAAAATGCTTATCGCTTGATCTTTATTTTTCTTTTCAAACAAGATGATTGCCCTGAAAAAAGTGATTGGCCAGATAATGCGCAAGCATAACCCAGATGACGGCGGCAAGCATATCACGGAGTTCAAAAAGCGCAAAAGCGTGTAAAAACATGCAAGCTGGCCACAAGACCCAAAGCGATTTAATGCCGAAGGTGCGGTCATTTATGATTAGGTGTGAGCTGTAAATGGCCTGACCGCAACGCATTGCTAGCGCGGCATTTTGCGCCGGATAAGATTATTTTTTAACCTGTGTTGCGACGAAGGCGCGCATTCGGTCGGCCAGGCCGGGCTTAGCGGCCGATCGCACAAGCGCGGCAAGATCATGGTCAAGCCTGCTGCCATTACGCGTTGCGGCAAGGAGGGCGGTTTTGGCGTCATCATCAAGATTGCCGGCATCAATGGTCAGCTTGTCAATATGGCTAGCCCAATCCTCAGCAGGCTGGATATCGGTCAGAAAACCCACCTCCAGCGCGTCATCAGCGTTAAAAATGCGAGATGTTTCCAGTAAATCAAATGCGGCGTCATCACCAATCAGGCGGGCAAGGCGGCGAGTGCCAAGAACAATACCAAATTGTAGGCCCGGCATTCGGAAACTGGCGTCAGGGGTGGCGATGCGTTTTCGGCAAGATGCCACAATATCGGCAGCGGCACCAAAACAGCGCCCCTGAACAAGCGCCACACTGGTCATTGGCAATTGATAGATTATTTGCAGCAATTGTTCGACCCGAACAAACCGATATAGCAGATCAGCATCGCTTTGCTGATCAAGCCCGCTAAGATCAAATCCGGCTGAAAAGGCGCGGCCTTCACCAGCAAAAACCACCAGATTTGAGCCACGATCACGCGCCGCAATCACGCCGCCAATCAACCCTTCAATCACGGCGGCATTTACTGCGTTCAATCGGTCAGGCCGGTTGAGACGAAGCCATGTAATTGAACCCTTATGTTCAACAATAATAGGGTTCTGTGATACGTTTTGTGTCATATTAATTTATCCTAGCCCAAAAGCCAGTCAGCAACGATTTCATCATTATGGGCGCCAAGCGCTGGTGGTGGCTGCATGCGGCTTGTGTCAACGCCGGTAATCGCAATCGGAAAGCCAATGCTGCTGGTCTTCGCCCCATTGGGAAGATCAAGCGATTTGACCAGCCCCATGTGTTGGACGTGCGGGTCGCGCAAAATCTCGGCAAAATTGTTGATCGGCGCACAAGGCACGTTACGACGATCCATTTCTTCAAGCCAGTCGGCAGCACTGCGGCTTTTGAAAACAGGGGCTAGAATATCACTAAGAATGGTCCAATTTTTTGCCCGGTCGGCCTGTGTCAAAAACCGTGCATCGCTTGTCAGTTCATCCATGCCAACGGCAGCACAAACCTCATGCCATAATTTATCATTGCCGGCGGCGATCACAAAATGTGTATCGGCACCTTCAAAGGCCTGATAGGGGGCGTTGCGCGGATGCGCCGAGCCAAGGCGTTCTGGTGGAATTTGATTGCCAAAAAACTCGCTTGTTTGCAGGGCTGATACGCCAAGCAGGCTTCCCAGCATCGAACAATCAATATGTGCGCCTTGGCCCGTCTGTTCAGCCTTGCGAAGCATGGCAAGAATACTGAAACCAGCATAAAGACCTGCGCAAAAATCGCCAATTGGGACGCCGCATTTGACTGGCGGTTCGTCCGGTTCGCCAGTAACACTCATAATGCCGGCAATGGCCTGAACGGTTACATCAAAGGCACCTTTGCTGGCATAGGGGCCGGTTTGCCCATAGCCAGAAATTGAACAATAGATCATTTTTGGATTCACGGCGTTCAAATCATCATAGCCAAGTCCAAGACGGGAAAGCACGCCGGGCCGGTAATTTTCAATCAGAATATCAGTTTTCGCGACAAGCGATTTTAGCAGGGCAATATCATCAGGGCTTTTCAGATCAAGCGCAACGCTGCGTTTGTTACGGTTGACCGAGGCAAAATTTTCACTAAAAACGCCGCCATCTTCGGTTTTGCTGAGTGGCGGCCATTGCCGCATGCCATCACCACCATCGGGCCGTTCGATTTTTACAACATCGGCGCCCAGATCGGCCAAAAGCGATGCAGTAAACGGGCCAGCAGCAATTTGACCCAGCTCAAGAACTCGAACATTTGCCAAAGGGGCGAGGGCTGATTGCGACGGATTCGACATGAAACACTCCTGAAAACATGATAATGCCGTTTTATGGTAAACCATCATTGTTTTGAGATTTTGAAAAAATAGGTGGTTCTCGCTACAATATTCCCGAATTACGCAATCATTTCCAGTCGTGATTAACAAATGTTTGGGAAAACAAGTTTTACGACGCGAAAAATCACTCGGCAAATGCGTAATTGCTGGCTAAGATTTTACCTTTGATGCCTGCCTGTCCTGTTAGGCTTTGCTGGCTTGATCCAAAGCCAGCTTTTCAACGGAGATTATCGCGCGTGAATAAAGCTGTCATTTTTGACCTAGATGGCACCTTGA
>CESO01018305.1_pt1 | contig 21543 bp, 23 predicted proteins | sample 356341 | NCBI WGS metagenome assembly CESO01 (sample SAMEA2621812, study PRJEB7988) | marine metagenome | biome: marine biome (ENVO:00000447); feature: deep chlorophyll maximum layer (ENVO:xxxxxxxx); material: "saline water (ENVO:00002010), including plankton (ENVO:xxxxxxxx)" | depth 35 m | reverse complement strand
CTTTGACCCCATCACCAATGGCCATATTGATCTCGTTGAGCGTGCCGCAAAACTTTTTGAGCGTGTCGTCGTGGCGGTGGCGACCAGCGAAAAAAAAGCGCCCTTGTTTCCGCTGGAAGCCCGAGTGGGGCTGGCAGAGGAATGCTTACAGCACGTGCCAGCAGCCGAGGTTGTGCCCTTTAGCGGGCTGCTCATTGATTTTGTCACAGCACAAGGCTCCCACTGCGTGCTCAGGGGCCTGCGCGCTGTTGCAGACTTCGAATACGAGTTTCAGTTGGCCAACATGAACCGCGCTATGAATCCCGAGTTTGAAAGTGTTTTTCTCACGCCGAGTGCAGAGCTTTCTTACATCTCTTCATCATTGGTGAGAGAGATTGCTGGACTAGGGGGAGATATCAACGGCTTTGTCCCACCGAACGTTGCCGCGGCATTGCAACAACAGCTGGCCTAAGGTCGGCTCAGTGGGCGCAGGTTAAGCGCTTTATTGAACATTAACGCTGACACCGCGGACACAGAATCGTACTGCGTCCCCCCTGCCGAATTTCTTTGAGCGGAGTGCGGCACACCCTGCAGGGCTGACCCTCACGACCATATACCCGAAGCTGCTGGGCAAAATAACCCGGCGACCCATCCCCTCCCACAAAATCTCTGAGCGTGGTGCCGCCCTGCTCAATCGCATCAGCAAGTACCTGCTTGATGGTGCCGGCCAATATGTCATATCGCGCTTCGGCGATGCGGCCGGCTGCGCGGGCAGGGTGGATACCGGCCATAAACAGCGCTTCATTGGCGTAGATATTGCCCACTCCTACGACGACTTTACCGTCCATAATGAATTGCTTGACGGGAATGCGTCGCCGACGAGACCGCTCGTACAAATACGCACCGGAAAAACTGTCAGACAGGGGTTCCGGGCCGAGGTGGTCAAGAAGGGGATGCTGAAGCGACTGCAGCCAGTGAAAGCTGCCAAAGCGCCGAGGATCGTGATACCGAAGGCAAAGCTCGTTATCGAGCACGATATCGATGTGGTCGTGATAAAGCGGGGGCGTGTCGGCGGGCATAATTCTTAAGCTTCCAGACATGCCAAGATGCACCATCAGTGTGCCGCGCTCTGTTTCAAGAAGCAGATATTTAGCTCGGCGCCCCACTGAGAAAAAACGAGCCCCAGAGAGCAGGTGATTTAGTTTGCGGGGGACAGGCCAACGCAGGCGTGACTCCCTGACAATGACCTCGCGAACCGTGCGCTGCATGATGTGCGGAGCGATACCGCGGCAGGTGGTTTCGACTTCAGGCAGTTCTGGCATACAGGTCGGCACGCAGTCGCTGGAGAGATTCACGTTGCCAGTATCGGACCATAAAGTGACCCGAGAGACCAGCTGATCCAAGAATCTTCGACAGAAATAAAAACCCCGGCAGACAGCCGGGGTTTCGCGATGAAGTATCTGATCAAGCTTACTTGATCTTGGCCTCTTTATAGATCACATGCTTGCGGGCCACCGGATCGTACTTTTTCATCTCAAGCTTGTCAGGCATGGTCCGCTTATTCTTATCGGTAGTGTAAAAGTGGCCGGTGCCAGCTGTTGAATTCATTCTGATCTTTTCACGCATCGTTCAATCCTCAGACTTTCTCGCCGCGGGCGCGGAGCTCTTCAAGTACCGTTTCGATACCCCGCTTGTCGATAATTCGCATGCCCTTGGACGAAACCCGCAGTGACACAAAGCGCTTCTCTGCTTCGACCCAGAAACGATGATTATGCAAATTGGGCAAGAAACGGCGCTTGGTGCGATTCTTGGCGTGCGAGACATTATTTCCGGTTGCGGGTCGCTTACCCGTAACCTGACAGACACGTGACATGGGAATCCCCATCGACAGCTACAAAGGGCGCGTTTTATACCAGAGGGGCACTGGCCGCGCAAGCGAGGTCAGGCCTCGATAGTGCCAAGTGTGCAAAAACCCCTGCAAATGCTAGGGTGCGGTCGAATCGCTTTCGGGTATGAAGACCTATGAGCCAGTTAAACCAGCGCCACATTCTGGTGGCGATCTCTGGGGGCATCGCGGCCTACAAGGGCGCAGAGCTGGTGCGGCTGCTCAAAAAGCAGGGCGCAGTGGTGCGCGTAGTGCTCTCGAGAGGCGCTACCGAGTTCATTACGCCTCTCACCCTGCAGGCGCTTTCTGGTGAGCCAACGCACACGGAACTCCTCGATGAGGCGGCAGAAGCAGGCATGGGCCACATTGAGCTGGCGCGTTGGGCTGACCTGATGATCATTGCGCCTGCAACGGCGGATGTATTGGCGCGGCTAGCTCAGGGTAGGGCCGACGATCTGCTGACGACGGTTGCCCTAGCGACCCCCGCTCCCGTTGCGGTCGCGCCTGCTATGAACCAACAAATGTGGAGCCATGCCGCCACACAGGAAAATGTGCAATTGCTCGCCTCGCGAAATATCCAGATCATTGGCCCCGACGCCGGGGAACAGGCCTGCGGCGACGTTGGCCCCGGACGGCTTCTGGAGCCTGACGGGATCGTGGCGGCCCTGAACCAGCGTTTTGAAAACCGCCAACTCGAAGGCAAGCGCGTCATCATTACGGCCGGTCCGACACTGGAGGCGATTGATCCCGTGAGATACCTGAGCAACCACAGCTCAGGGAAAATGGGGTACGCACTGGCGGGCGCCTGTGCCGCAGCCGGGGCGCAAGTCGCACTGATTTCGGGACCTGTGCAGCTGGCGCCGCCGGACCGTGTTTCTATGCATCCAGTGACCTCGGCCGAGGAGATGTGTGCAGCGGCGCTGAGCCTCGCTGAGGGTGCAGACCTATTCATCGGCGCAGCTGCCGTGGCGGATTACCGGCCTGAATCTCCTGCGTCGACCAAGCTTAAGAAACAAAGCGGGGGACCGCTCACCCTCACACTGGTGGAGAACCCCGACATCATTGCCCAGGTGACACAACTGCCTAACCGTCCTGCCCTCGTCGCCGGGTTCGCGGCTGAGACGACGTCGGTGCTCGTCCACGCCCGTGAAAAAAGAGTGCGCAAAGGTCTCGATATGATCATTGCCAATGACGTAGCTGACCCGCAAACCACGTTTGGATCGGAGCAAAATGCCGTGCACCTCATCACCGAAGCGGGAGAGCGCAGTCTGCCGCTGGCCAGCAAGCGCGTTATCGCAGAACAAATTATCAGTGCATTGGCAGCGCAACTGCCGCACTGATCCCAATCCATATCTCAGTCTGAACTTCAGCCTGATCCCCGCAGTGCGCTCTGCGGCATCTTCACATTGCCTTTGAGCGTCTGCCGGCTCATGCTTTCGTCTGAATTCGTGCTGGAACTGTCGTCATGTCGCTCAATCAAGGTGAGGCTGGGAATTTTGCCCGGATCCTGACCGAATCACTGCCCTACATCCAACGGTTCACGGGCAAGACTTTCGTCATCAAATTAGGCGGCAACGCCATGACAGATGCCGACCTACAGGAGAGTTTTGCCCGCGATGTCGTGCTGATGAAGCTGGTGGGTATGAACCCGATTGTGGTCCATGGCGGTGGCCCGCAGATCGGACAGCTGCTGGAGCGACTGAGTATCGAAACGGAATTCGTTGATGGCATGCGTGTCACAGATGAGCACACGATGGACGTGGTCGAAATGGTCTTGGGTGCCTCGGTGAATAAGGAAATTGTCGACAGTATCCATCGCAATGGCGGCCGAGCCATCGGTATTACCGGCAAAGACGGGCAACTGATTCAAGCAAGAAAACTGGCTGGCAATTGGGGTGCCGAAGGAGAAAAAGACATTGGTCAGGTAGGAGAAGTGGCCAGCATTGATACTGATATTCTCAATATGCTCAGTGACAGTGACTACATTCCCGTGATCGCGCCTGTCGCCGGGAGTGTCGATGGTCAGACCTACAACATCAACGCCGATCTTGTCGCAGGTAAGCTGGCCGAGGTACTGCAGGCCGAAAAACTCATGCTACTGACCAATGTACCGGGACTGTTGGACGCGGAGGGCAACACCCTGACCGGTCTCGCCACCGATCAGGTTCGAGACCTGATTCAAGCCGGCGTCATTCACGGTGGCATGCTACCCAAAATACAGTGCGCGCTAGACGCGGTGCAAAGCGGCGTAACCAGCGCCCACATTATCGACGGGCGAGTCGCCCATGCTGCGTTACTCGAAATTTTCTCTGATGAAGGCATTGGTACTCTGATTAGTAACCGCAACTGAGTGCAGTTTGCGCCGCGCTGCGTGTCTGATTAGCATCAGCGGATATTCGGGAAAATAGGAAGCCCATGCCCGACAGAGCTACCACGACAACCCAGCACCGCAAACAGCAGATTCTTGAGGTGCTGGCGAAAATGCTTGAGGAAGCGCCGGACACCCGCATCACCACGGCGAGGTTGGCGGCTTCGGTCGGTGTCTCCGAAGCCGCGCTGTATCGGCACTTCCCCTCCAAGAGCAAAATGTTTGAAGCGCTGCTGAGCTTCGCGGAGGAGACGCTATTTGCACGCATCGGGCGCCTGTCCAGCGAGCAGGTGGGCGCTTTAAGTCAGTGTCAGGGGCTGTTGCGACTGTATCTCGAGTTCTGTGAACGCAATCCGGGCATCACGCGTTTACTGACTGGCAGAGCCCTCACCGGGGAGCCCCGTCGACTCCACCAGCAGGTCGCACAACTTTACGAACGGCTCGAAACTCAGCTAAAGCAGTACTTACGGGAAGCAGAATTGCGGGAAGGACTGCGGCCACGGTTACCGGTAGCCACCACCGCCAATCTGATCATGGCATCAGCAGAAGGCAGAGTGACCCAATTTTGCCGCAGTGATTTTAGGCGACACCCCACAGAAGACTGGGCCGATCAATGGAGCGTGTTAGCGGAGGGGCTGATGCAGCCTGTCTTGACCGCCTCACCCTAGCGCGTGGCGGGTGCGGCACCCATCTGGCGCCGCAGTAACACGATTTCTTCAAGCTGACTAAAGCGGGCTATGTCGCGACCGTAAGCCTCTGCCACTGCAGCAGCCTGCTGTTGTCTGCCCTTTGAGGCGTCATCGAGGCTCTGAATCTCTGCCTTTAGGGCGGCCACCGTATCTTGTCCGTATTGAGTCGCCTCTTCGTCCAGCTGCGCACGCGCCGCGAGCGCGTCCTCGTGACGGGCAAGCTGCTGGGACAGCGTCTCCCGCTGGCTGCTGAGAATGGCGATACGAATGTCCAGCTCACGCAGCGAGCGGTCACGAGCGGCTTCAATGTCCTGAACGGTACTGTAACGCCGCAGGAGAAAGGTATCTCGCTCCAACTGTGCCGCCTCGGCCGCCGTGTCAGCCGCACGAGACCTCGCCGCTGCCGCGTCTTGCTCGAGTTCAGTTGCGGTCTTGGCGGGCGGAACCACGCTCACCACCTGACCGGACTCATTCAATATTTCGTATCCATTGCTCACATAAGCCGCCGGCATTGCCCAGTCGACAACGGTAACACCCGCATCATTTTGGTAGCGATACAGCTCGGCAGATAGCGTGTTGGACGTCCACAACAGAAGCGTCAGCAGCGCCACGGCGCCGCATGACCTATGCCACGCCATATTGCTCTCGGTATCCCTCCAGCGCCTTTCGGTAAGGCGCCATCTTGGGGTTGCTCTCGACCCAGGCGATAATGTCATGGAGTGACACCACACTCACCACCTGAAGCCCCCAGTCTCGCTCCACCTGCTGCACTGCGGAGCGCTCGCCATCGCCTCGCTCACATCGATCCAGACCGATCAGGACGCCACTCCCTCGAGCACCTGCTTCATTCAGAATGGCCATGGATTCACGAATGGCCGTACCCGCAGTCATCACGTCATCGACCACCACGACATCGCCGGCGAGCGGCGCACCCACAATACTGCCTCCCTCGCCGTGGGTTTTGGCTTCTTTGCGATTAAAGGCAAAGGGCAGATCAATGCCGTGTTCATCTGACAGCGCCATGGCCGTGGTGGCCACCAGAGGAATGCCCTTATAAGCAGGGCCGAAAAGCATATCTGTGGGTAGGCCCGACTCCCGCAGCGCAGCGGCATAACAACGACCCAGCCGCGCGAGGGCCGCGCCAGTGGAGAATTTCCCCGCGTTAAAAAAGTAGGGGCTGATACGCCCTGACTTGAGCTCAAATTCACCGAATTGCAACACGTTGCATTCCAATGCCAATTCGATGAACTCTTGGCGGTAACCCTTCCCGGTGGTCTTCACACCTTACTCCCTGGCGTTTTTGCGACATCCCTGCGACCAAAAGTCCTGAATTCAGGTCAGAGCAGAGTCTGGCCGCACCGTTTAAACGTATCATATGGGAACTGATCAACTAGGACTAGCAATGAGGGTCATCAGCCTCGTCGTTGAGGGGTTAGAACGGGCAGCCGAAACAGGGTGCCTGACCTGGCTGTTCGCACAAGACGCAGATATCATTTGTTTGCAAGATACCCGGTGCGCGGAGCACAGTCTTAAAGGGCAACGCTTCTTTCCCGATCATTACCACCCCTACTTTCTGGATCATTACGACAACCCTCTTACGAACGGAGTCGCGATCTACTGTAAACGTCTCCCCAAAGCCATTATTTTGGGACTGGGGTTTGACGAGTTCGACGCTCAGGGTCTTTACATCCAAGCCGATTTTGAAGAGATCAGTGTCGGGTCGGTACTGGTGCCCTCAGGTGTAGAGGGGCCGAAGGCCATGGAAAACAAGCTGAACTTTCTCTCAAGGCTGAGCGGCCATCTTGAAAAAGTGCGTCACAAACGTCGCGGTTACATCCTCTGCGGCGGCTGGGAGCTAATGGCGCATCATGCTGATGCCGAAGAAGCCGGCAACAGCAGTGCGCTCCCGGGATTATCAGCCTCGGAGCGCGGCTGGATGCTGGACCTCTACGATGGTGGCTATGCCGACGCCTACGCGTTGGCGGATAACGAGCCGGGCACCTACACCTGGTGGCCAAACGGTGACGATGCCGGTGGCGTGCGCACCGACACGCAGATTATTTCAGAGCTGCTGGTTAGCTCTGTTGAGCGCGGTTCCGTCTACGACGAGCAGGCCTTTTCTCATCACGCTCCTGTCGTCATGGACTATGATCTGAACCTTTAACCAACGCTCAATGCCGCACGCTGCGCCGTCGTAATAGCCTCGCTGGCAGAAGAGGCCAATGTCAACAATCCGGTCAGCTCTTCCTGGGTGAAAGTGGCGCCTTCCGCAGTGCCCTGCACCTCGATCAACCCACCGTGCTCGGTCATGACGACATTCATGTCGCTATCGGCTCTGGAGTCCTCGGCATAATCGAGATCCACTACGGGCAGCCCCCTCCAAACGCCAACCGACACCGCAGAAATCAGATGCCGGAGCGGATCTGAATCCAGGTCACCAGACCGCTGCAAGCCATTGAGTGCATCGACCACCGCCACGCAGGCACCTGAAATGGCCGCTGTGCGGGTTCCACCGTCTGCCTGAATTACGTCGCAGTCTACGATCAGCGTGCGCTCCCCCAGTAACTTCAGGTCCAGCGCCGCGCGCAACGATCGGCCGATCAACCGCTGAATTTCAACGGTCCTGCCACTCTGCTTGCCACGCGCCGCCTCGCGATCCATGCGCGATCCCGTCGAGCGCGGCAACATTCCGTATTCGGCCGTCAACCAACCCTCCCCTTTACCGCGTAAAAACCCAGGCACTCCGGCATTGATGCTGGCGGTACAAATGACCTTAGTTTGTCCGAACGAAACCAGTACCGAACCCTCGGCATGGCAGGTGTAACCTCGTTCAAAGTGGATGGGTCGCATTGCCTCGGGGGCGCGACCGCTAGGCCGTTCGGGTGTTGTCTCCATTAAGGATCTCCTGCTGTGGAAGGACAGTCAGCCCGGGTCACTGCTGTTACAATTAACGTCGTTTTTCGCGGGGGAATAACGGTGACTCAGAGCATGACGGGCTTTGCCCGCGGCAGTGTAACAACGGGGGCCCTGACGGTCACGGTGGAGTGTCGCTCCGTCAATAACCGCTATCTGGATCTTCAGTGTCGCATGCCCGATGCCTTGAGAAGCATCGAGAACGCGCTGCGCGAGCAAGCGGGTAAACACTTTTCGCGCGGCAAGCTTGAAATGCTGATTCGGCTGTCTAACAGTGGTTCGAGCGCCCCCGCCGCCCTGAGCCACGAGCGTCTTAATGCACTGAAGTCGTCGCTGTCTGAGGTGGAAAAAGCCTTCCCCAACGCGCCAACGCCTGATTCTTTGGCGTTATTGCTGTCCCCGGGAGTGCTGGTCGAGGAGGAAACAGACCATGAGACGCTCCACGCTGCGACCCTTGATGCCACGAGGGCCTGTTTTGAAGACCTTCACCAACAGCGCCTGCAAGAAGGGGAAAAGCTGGCGGCCATGATTCGGCAGCGCTCAGACAGCATGCATGAGCACCTCAAGGGCCTGCGTGAGCAACTTCCAGCACTGCAAACCGCTTATCAGCAGAGGCTGCTTGACCGATTGCAGGAGCTCGATATCGAGGCTGAACCGGTTCGGCTGGAGGAGGAAATCGTTTATATACTGCAGCGTGCAGATGTCGAGGAGGAAATGGATCGTCTGGACGCCCATCTCGATGCAATTGAAACCGCCCTTGCCGGCAAAGCGCCCTGCGGCAGGCGGTTGGATTTTCTGATGCAGGAACTCAACCGCGAGGCCAATACGCTTGGCTCAAAGTCCACGGCACTGAGCACAACCAACACCTCAGTGGACTTCAAGGTATTGATCGAACAGATGCGCGAACAGATCCAGAATATTGAGTAGGTGCCGAGTGTGAATACAACAAGAGGACAACTGCTGATTATTTCTGCGCCGAGTGGCGCGGGGAAAACGTCTCTCATCAAAGCCCTGGTGGAGCAGGACACCCGAGTTGAGGTGTCCGTGTCTCACACCACCCGACCCAAGCGTCCCGGCGAAGCCGAGGGCATCAATTATTTTTTTGTCTCGACGGAAGCGTTTCACACAATGCGGGAAGCCGGGGCCTTTTTTGAGTCGGCTCAGGTATTCGGCCACTTTTATGGCACCAGCCTGGCCCAGCTGGAGTCACGCCTCGCTGAAGGCGCAGATGTGATTTTGGAAATTGATTGGCAAGGAGCGCAACAGGTGCAATCGCTTCTGCCTGATAGCGCCTGGTTATTTATTTTGCCGCCTTCCATCGATGCCCTCAAAGCGCGGCTACAGGCGAGGGGACAGGACGCAGATGACACCATCGACATCAGGATGAATGCCGCCCGAGAAGAAATGTCGCATTGGGACGAGGCCAATTACCTCATTATCAATGACGATTTCGGCACGGCGCTGGGGGAATTACAAGCGCTGGTTCGGACGCTGCGGCTACGCACAGGGCAACAGCAGTCGACACTGCAAGACCTGATAGAAGATCTGTTAGCTTGAGCGCCCCGGATGGGGCTTAGGGTTAACGTCAAATTTACACTGTGAGCGCAGTGCAGAACCCTTTCCTACGCTATACTACGCGGCCGCGAGACGACGCGGTGAGAAATGAGGAGACTACGCTGTCATGGCGAGAATTACTGTTGAAGACTGTCTGGACAACGTTGATAACCGCTTTGAGCTGGTGATGCTGGCTTCCAAGCGCGCGCGGCAAATGGCTACTGGCGGCCGCGACCCACTCGTTAACGACGAATCGGACAAGGCCACCGTCATCGCGCTGCGAGAAATTGCAGAGGGCTTAATCACCCCGGAAGTGCTCGCCCGCGAGAGCGAAATCGAAGCGGAAGAGGAACTGGCGGCCAGCTTCGAGACACCCATCCTCTAGTTCTGGAAACCGCTGGCGGTGGTAACAACAACACTCCAAGCGCTCAGCGGATCCTTTCCCGGTATTACGTCACGGCTGGGATCACGCGCCACTGCCCATTCATTACCCCGAGAAGGGGAGTTCGCTAACAGCTCACTCGCCGCTTTTGAGCAGCTGATTGCAGACTACCTGCCGCTGAACCAAGCGCAGCAGGTCCGGCGTGCTTACTATTACTCTGAACAAGCCCACTACGGGCAAACCCGCCGCAGCGGAGAGCCTTACGTCACTCACCCCCTCGCGGTGGCGAGTATTCTTGCTCGTATGCACATGGATGCACAGAGCCTCATGGCAGCGCTTCTCCATGATGTCATTGAAGACACCGGGGTCAACAAAGAAGACATTGGCGCTCAGTTTGGTGACGAGGTTGCCGAGCTTGTTGACGGCGTCAGCAAGCTGACACACGTCGAATTTGATTCCGTCGAACTCAGGCAGGCAGAGAACTTCCAAAAAATGACGCTGGCGATGGCGAAGGATATCCGGGTCATACTCGTTAAGCTGGCGGACCGCTTGCACAACATGCGGACACTGGGAGTGCTGAATCGGGAAAAAATAAAGCGGATCGCCGGTGAAACACTGGATATCTATGCCCCTATTGCGATGCGTCTCGGCATGAATGAAGTGCGGATGGAGTTTGAGGATCTGGGACTCAAGGCCCTCTACCCCATGCGCGCCAGGCGCTTGGAGGCTGCGCGGCGCTCCGCCAGTGGAAACCGCACACAGCTGATAGATCAGATTCGCGACCAGCTGGGCCAGACGCTGAGTCGAGAGGGGCTGGGCGCTACCGTCGCCGGCAGAGAAAAGCACCTCTACAGCATCTATAGCAAGATGAAAGCGAAGCGAAAATCCTTCTCTGAGGTCATGGATATTTTTGCGTTTCGCCTGATCGTCGACTCGGTGGATGACTGCTATCGGGCGCTTGGCATGGTACACAGTCTGTATAAGCCGGTACCGGGAGAATTCAAGGATTACATTGCCATCCCCAAGGCAAACGGCTACCAATCGCTGCATACCGTGCTGAAAGGGATGCACGGTGTTCCCATCGAGATTCAGATTCGCACCCATGAAATGGAAGACATGGCGAACAACGGCATTGCTGCCCACTGGCTTTATAAAACCGAAGAAACTGGCGCCAGCATGTCGCACACCCGAGCACGGGAGTGGGTTCAGGGGCTGCTGGAGATGCAACAGCGCGCCGGGGATTCATTGGAGTTTATTGAAAACGTCAAGATCGACCTCTTCCCTGACGAGGTTTATGTCTTTACGCCCCGGGGCGATATTCTCGAGCTGCCTAAAGGGTCCTGCGCCCTCGATTTTGCCTATGCCGTCCACAGCGACATCGGTAATCACTGTGTCGCAGCGCGAGTCACCAACCAGCTGGTGCCCCTGTCAGAGCCGCTGGAGAGTGGCGCGACCGTGGAGATCGTCACGTCGCCGACTGGCCGCCCCAGCCCCTCGTGGTTGAACTGGGTGGTGACGGCAAGGGCGCGAACTCACATACGACACTTTTTGAAAGACCAACGTCGTGAAGATTCTCTGGCGCTGGGGCGCAACCTCCTCGATCGAGCACTGATGGCGCACGATACCCGGCTCAATGCCATCAATGAAAAAACGCTAGCGACGGCCCTCAGCGCGCTGGGAAAGGCCGACGTAGAAACCCTGATGGTAGACGTGGCGCTCGGCAATACGCTGCCTAATATCGCCGTGGCGCATCTGACCAGCGCCAGCAATAACTCCGCCGTCAGCGGCGAAGCCGCGACCCTGGGCATCCGCGGTACCGAGGGCGTCGGTGTGACGTATGCGAAATGTTGCTGTCCCCTGCCTGGCGACCCGATTCAGGGGTACCTTGGTCAGGAAAAAGGGTTAATGGTGCATCGTGACAACTGCCGCAACTTACTGGAAATGCGTGAGCAGCCTGACCGACTCATCTCGCTGCACTGGGATGAAATGGTTGAGCGCAGCTACCCGGTGGGGCTCAGGGTGCAGGTCGAAAATCGTCGCGGCATGATTGCCGTCCTCGCGACGCGACTCAGCGCGATCGGCCTCAACATCGAGCGCATTGCCACACAGAACAAAGATGTTCAGTTCACCTTTGTCGATCTCGAGCTGCAGGTTAGCAGCAGAACCCATCTGGCGCGGGCCATGAAACGATTGCGCAGCGTCGAGGGCGTACTCAAGGTGGTGCGCAGCGCACGGCGCTGATGCTGTCTATCACACACGGTAGTATCAGTCGCCGTCGCTTTCTGCTGGGCCTTGCAGCCTCGCTCAGTCCGTTATTCAATAAAGTGCCCTCTGCACATTCACGGGAGTTCGTTGTGTCCAACAGAGCCGTTATCGCCACTCAATCAGCACCGCAGGCCATCGGGCCTTACTCGCAGGGCATCAAGGTCGGGAATACTGTCTGGATATCGGGCCAAATACCGCTTGATCCAGTTTCTATGGAAATGGTGACGGGTAACATTACTGCCGAGGCAGAGCAGGTATTCAATAACCTCAGTGCGGTCGCAACAGCTGCGGGCGGAACGTTGGATGACGCCGTCAAAATTAATATTTCACTGACGGACCTCGGAGACTTTGATGCCGTCAACGCCGTGATGGCCAGCCACTTCAATGACCCCTATCCCGCAAGAGCCTGCGTTCAGGTCGCCGCGTTGCCCAAAGGTGCGCGCATCGAAGTCGAGGCCATTCTCGCCCTTTAAGCCGGGGCTGATCTACGCTTGTCCCGATGTCGCCCGAGTATTCAGCGCGGCGGCATAGCCCTCACGCCAAGTGGGGTAGGACAGCGTAAATCCGATCGACTCTAGGAGGGTGCTTCGGCAGCGCCGGTTGGCGCGCGCACGGGCACCGCTCGTTTGTCTGACAATAGCCACGTCGAGTTGTGTAGCCAGCCAATCTTCTACCTCGTGGGTCGGGGTCGTATCGTGATCCGCCCCGATCAACGTCGGTGGCACCGATTGGCCCCTCTGATCACGAATCAGGCAATGGACGATCAGCCGTGACAAGTCGTCGCGATGAATACGATTGCCGTAGCGGGCATCTGTTGCACCACCCTCTCCTGAGCGCACCCGCCGGATCAGCATCCCCTCCGAATCTCCGTAAACCCCGGCAGGACGGATAATCGTCGCGGTGGCAGCGCGGCGAATCGTCGCTTCTGCGGCTACCATGGCATGCGCTTGCGGCTCATCGAGATTCAATGGCGAATGCTCATCCACCCAGCCACCCTCCGACTCACGATAAACCCGAGTCGAAGAGACCCAGATCAACCGGCGGCACTGGCGCAACCAGCCCTGCGCTGCCAGTGACTGCGCTACGCCGGCAAAACCGGCATGATAGCCCGCAGGGTCGTAAGACTGCGGCGTGGGCGTGACCACAACGTAGTCAGGTTGGATGGGTGCCATCGCAGCAAAGCTGTCGGGATCCGTTAGATCGAGCGCGTAACCCTCAAAGGTCGACGGCAGCTGATTCGGATTGCGGCGCACGGCGGCAACGCGCCAGTCTCTCTCGATAAGAGAGGCCCCAACGCGTGCGCCAATATCACCACAGCCGAGGATCAGCACCTGCATAGCTTCACGACCTCATCAAAGAGTGGCTAAGATACCACCCTAGCACGAGACCTTTTCTCAACGGGATACGCTTGAGTCAAACCATTCTCCAGAACCCCGTAACAGTCCTCCGTGGGGTGGGCAACAAAATGGCCGCCCGGCTATCGGACATCGGTATCCGGTCGCTCGAGGATTTACTGTTCCATTTTCCACTGCGTTATCAAGACAGGACGCAGGTTACTCCCATCGGTGGGCTGCAAGATCAAGTGGATGGATTGATCGAGGGCGAAATTCGCGCAGCCGCCGTTACCCTGGGCCGGCGACGTACGTTAGTCGTAAAGGTAGAAGACGGCAGCGGACTACTTACCGTTCGTTTTTTTCATTTTCGGCAGGCGCAGGTCTCGCAGTTCAAACAGGGCGCTACGGTGCAGCTTTTTGGCACCCCTCGTCGTCTGGGCGGACAGCTTGAAATGATTCACCCGGAGTACCGGCTGGGCGAGGGAGGCAATCTTGTGGAGACCGCGCTGACGCCGGTGTATCCCACAGTCAGCGGCCTCGGCCAGAACACCTGGCGCAAGCTTTGCGGTCAGGCGTTGACCCTGCTTGGCAACAACCCTCCCGAGGATTTGCTAGCCAATCTGACCGAGGACCAGATCACACTCCCCGAGGCCATTGCCTTTCTCCATAACCCACCGCCCGCCGCGGCATTGAGTGAGATCCAGCAGGGTCATCACCCCGCCCAGATCCGGCTGGCCCGTGAGGAATTGATCGCCCACCAGCTGACCGTGCAGGGCGTGCGTGACACGGAGCGACAACATCGTGCACCGTCTATCGCGTCCTTATCACCTATCACGACAGCGTTTCTTGCCAGCCTTCCGTTTACACCAACGGCCGCGCAAGAACGCGTAGCTCAGGAGCTGGCAGACGATATGTCTGCACAGCAACCCATGCTGCGGCTCGTGCAGGGCGATGTTGGCTCAGGAAAAACCCTCGTCGCCGCGCGGGCAGCACTGGATACCCTATCGGCCGGCTATCAGGTTGCCTTTATGGCACCCACCGAGCTCTTGGCCGAACAGCATTTTGCCAATCTGCAGACTTGGTTCGCTCCGTTAGGACTATCGGTAACCTGGTTAAGTGGTCGCACCAAGGGCAGAGCTCGCAAAGCCGTCCTCGACAAGCTAGTAACGGGTGAAGCGGGCATCGTAGTCGGCACACACGCCCTTTTTCAGGAGGATGTCCGGTTTGATCAACTCGGTCTCATCATTGTCGACGAGCAACACCGTTTTGGCGTTCATCAGCGTCTGGCACTCGCCGATAAAGGGGCCGAGGAACAGCGTCCTCATCAGCTTGCGCTCACCGCGACACCGATTCCGCGTTCATTGGCTATGGTCGCTTATGGTGATCTCGATTGCTCGATCATTGACGAACTCCCGCCGGGTCGGCAACCCGTGACCACCACTCTGATCGACCACGCCCGCCGCGAGGCAGTGATCCGAAGAGTGGGCGTAGCCTGCAGTGAAGGCCGGCAGGCCTACTGGGTTTGCACCGCCATTGAAGAAAGTGACACGCTCGACATCGAGGCCGCCGAAGCAACACGGGACGCGTTAAGCCATGCATTGGCTGATACCGCTATTGGTCTGGTACACGGCAAGCTCAAGCCCACGGAGAAGGCAGCGGTCATGGAGCAGTTCAAACGCGGCGACCTACAGCTGCTGGTGGCGACCACGGTCATTGAAGTGGGCGTGGACGTGCCTAACGCCAGCCTGATGATTATCGACAACGCCGAGCGGCTCGGCCTGGCACAGCTGCATCAGCTGAGAGGGCGAGTGGGACGAGGGACCCTCGATAGTCACTGCTTGCTTTTGTTCCGCCAACCGCTGTCTGCCACCGCTCAGCAGCGGCTAAAAGTGATGCAGGACTCCCACGATGGCTTTGTTATCGCTGAGGCTGATCTGGAGATTCGGGGGCCCGGAGAGCTACTGGGTACGAGACAAACCGGTCTCGCTGAGTTCCGCGTGGCGCGGCTACCCGAGCACGAACCGCTGCTGATCGAAGCACAGGCCTTAGCGGCTCGAATGTATCAAAGCGATCCGGAGCGCGCGCGCGGTCTGATGCAGCGCTGGTCCGGCGCCCGGGCTGATTTTGCCCGGGTTTGATCAACAGGTGTCGCATCCCCCCACACAGGCCGCTAGACTGTCAGCCCGCGTTACAAGAATCACACCCGTTGACTGAGTCGTCCTCCCCCCTCGATACCGCCAACGCTCCTGCTTCCAGCAGGTGGCGCGCCATGATCGAGATCACACGCTTTGACAAGCCCATTGGGACGTTCCTGCTACTGGCGCCAACGCTCTGGGGCATCGTGCTCGCCAATGAAGGCTATCCACCACTTCACCTGGTCGGCATCTTTTTGGCTGGTGCGGTCGTGATGCGCGCCGCGGGCTGCATCGCCAATGATCTCGCGGACCGCAACCTCGATGGTTACGTCGAACGCACTCGCTTGCGACCACTGGTAACGGGCGCGCTGAGCGTGAAAGAGGCGGTCGTACTGTTACTGGCACTGTTAGTTATCGCCCTGATGTTGGTGGCACTGACCAACACGCTGACCATTCAGCTCTCTTTTGCCGGAGCAGCACTCGCGCTGATTTATCCGTTGATGAAGCGCGTCACCCACTGGCCCCAAATTGTGCTGGGCGTTGCTTTTGCCTGGAGTATTCCGATGGCCTTCGCGGCTAGCACCAGCGCGCTACCCAGCGCGCTGTGGTGGCTGTTCGCCGCTAACGTGCTGTGGACGGTGGTTTACGACACGCAATACGCCATGGTCGACAGAGAAGACGATCTGGCCGTCGGTATAAAATCGACCGCCATTCTATTCGGAGACCTCGATGTCCGAATTATTGGCCTCCTGCAGTGCCTCTGCCTGTTCGCCTTTTGGCGCTGCGGCGTCGCCTTTGAGCTCGGCTTCATTTATGACGCCGCCGTTATCGCGGTTGGTGCGCTTTTTGGCCGCCACTTGTGGCGGATCAGGACACGGGATACTCGCCAGTGTTTTATCGCCTTTAACCAGAGCAAATGGATTGGACTGCTGATCCTGGTGGGCCTGTGCGGTCACTTCTGGCTCGGCACCGGCGCGGCCCTCTAACACCCCATGGACCCCCTTCATGCCACCGTCCATCGGTCACTGACCGAGATTGAGTCCAGTGAGTGGCACCGCTATTTTGATGGCGGTGATCCTTTTTTAAGCTGGCACTTTCTGACAGGCCTCGAGGCATCGGGTTGCACCACCGTAGAAACCGGCTGGCAGCCCACACATGTTCGCCTCGAGCAGTCGGGGTCGCTGGTGGGGCTCGTACCCGCTTACCTCAAGACGCACAGCTACGGAGAGTATGTCTTTGACTGGTCCTGGGCTGATGCCTGGCAGCGTATGGGGCTTCGTTATTACCCCAAACTGGTCACCGCTATTCCGTTCACTCCCGCGACCGGACAGCGCTTTGCCCAGATAGACAATGATCAGGTCGGCCTGCCACAGGTCGCTGCTGGCATGAAGGCGCTGTGTGAATCGCTCGATGTCTCCAGCTGGCATGTTCTGTTCCTTGAAGAATCGGCCTCGGCACAATTGTCAGACTGCGGCATGTCGCAACGGCTGACGACCCAGTTCCATTGGTTTAACCGCGGCTATCGCGACTTTCAGGACTTTCTGGACCGCTTCAGCAGTCGCAAGCGCAAAAATCTACGTCGTGAGCGTGAGCAAATTAGCCGCCAAGGCCTGTCGTTAGTCACATTGAAGGGCGAGTCCATCTCTCCTGAGCACTGGCAGTTTTTTCACCGCTGTTACCAAACGACCTATGCCAAACGATCAGGCCACGGTGGCTATTTGACGGAGGCGTTTTTTACCGAGACCTGCTCTGAGTTGGGCCAGGCGCCCGTGATGGTGATCGCCCAGCGTGAACGGCAGCCGGTCGCCGCTGCGCTATTTTTCGAGGGGGCAGACACGTTGTACGGGCGCTATTGGGGCTGCCTTGCAGAGTTTGATTACCTGCACTTCGAAGCCTGCTATTACCGGGGCATCGAATACTGTATCGAGAAGGGTTTATCGCGTTTTGATCCGGGCGCGCAGGGGGAACACAAGATTCAGCGTGGGTTCGAGCCCATTCTCACGTACTCCAATCACTGGATTGTCGACGAAAAACTACGCGAGGCAGTCGCACAATTCTCTGCGCAAGAATCAGAACACGTGCGCGCCTATCAGCGGGAAGCCGCTACGCTGCTACCCTTTAAGCAGGAGGGCGATCAACCTGCCTGAGGGGGCGCGTCGCGCAGAAACACCCAGGTATTACCCTCTGAATGATCGGCGCTGTAGTAGTAACCCTCACCCTTAAAACGCTTCAGCCTTGCGGGATCCGTCAGGCCCTCCTGAATAATGTAGCGCGCCATCAGGCCACGCGCCTTCTTCGCAAAGAAAGAAATCATCTTGTACTGACCATTTTTCAGATCGCGGAACTGAGGAGTAATGACGTCTGCATCCAGGAGCTTTGGTTTCACCGCCTTGAAATACTCATTAGAAGCGAGGTTGACCAGCACCGGGCTGCCACTGGCCTTAAGATGCTTCCCCAGCGTCTTGGTAATCTGATCCCCCCAGAACTCGTAGAGGTTCTTACCACCCGCATTCTCAAAAGGCAGCCCCATTTCCAACCGGTAGGGCTGCATTAAGTCCAGCGGCCGCAACAGGCCATACAAACCCGACAGGATACGCAGGTGTTTCTGGGCGAAGGCCAACTCTTCCGCGCTGAGCGTATTGGCCTCGAGCCCCGTGTAAACATCGCCCTTGAAAGCCAGTACTGACTGCTTGGCATTACTCAGCGTGAACGTTGGGTCCCAGTTCATGAACCGCGCATGATTGAGTGCGGCAATGTTCTCCGAAACACCCATTAAGGCCTGAATATCTTCCGGGTCCATTTTGCGGGCGTTGGCGACCAATGACGTGGCCTGCTTGATAAATAGTGGCTGCGTCGATTTTTTTGTCGTGGGTGCAGTCTCGTAGTCGAGGGTTTTAGCTGGCGACAGAATGGAAAGCACGGGTTTGCCTCTTCTGCAATCTATAGGAACAGAATGATAACCTTGGACGCCACCGATAAACACCATGGGAACAAGATGACAAACGAGACCCTCCCGGCGAGCAGTATCGACCAGATCATCGCCTGGCTGGGCCGCATCATCTGCTGGTGTGTTCCTGCTATGGCGCTCCTTGTCCTGATCATTGTGGTACTGCGCTACGGTTTCAACACCGGGGCGATTGCAGCGCAGGAGTCCGTGCAGTACCTGCACGCCACCGTATTTATGCTGGGCGCCGCCGTGACATTGGGCGCAGATCAGCATGTGCGGGTCGATATTTTTTATCGTAGCTTCAGTGAGCGGCAAAAGGCCTGGGTCAACATTCTCGGCCATGTCATCTTCACTTTGCCGGTGTGCGTCCTGATCGGCTGGGGATCGCTGGACTATGTGTTGGACAGCTGGTCTGCCCGAGAGGCCTCTCCGGAGCCCGGCGGACTAGCCTATGTTTTTTTGCTTAAAACCTTAATACCCGTGATGGCCTCGCTGCTGGCACTGCAATCACTGGCGCAGTGCCAGCGCGCGCTATCGTCACTGCGGCGCGGGAGCGCGTCGTGATCGAGGGTCAGCTCGCGCTGGCCATGTTCGTTGTCGTCTGCGGCGTGTTGCTGCTCGGCTTCCCTGTCGCCCTGACGCTGGGCGGCACCGCCTTGGGCTTTGCGGCCCTCGGCATTCTGCTTGGTCACTTTGACCCCGATTACCTGTCTGCGCTGACGGCCAGAATTTTCGGCACCATGGGGAACGAGACTCTCGTTGCGGTGCCCCTTTTCATCCTCATGGGTGTGGTACTCGAGCGAGCACGGATAGCAGAAGATCTGTTGGCTAATATGGCGGGGCTATTTGGCGCACGCCCGGGCGGACTGGGCGTCGCCGTGATTGTGGTGGGTGCATTACTGGCCGCCAGCACCGGCATTGTGGGTGCCACTGTCGTCACAATGGGTGTGCTGGCCCTGCCAACTATGCTGAAGGCAGGTTATTCACCTCAGCTCGCTGCAGGGACGATTTGTGCCACGGGCACGCTAGGACAAATCATCCCGCCTTCTATTGCGTTGGTGCTGCTGGGCGACATCATGTCGAGCGCCTACCAGCAGGCGCAATTAAGGATGAACATCATCAACACAGACACCGTATCGGTGGGCGATTTATTTGTGGGCGCCATGGTGCCGGGAGTGGTGTTGGTGATGCTCTATCTTGGCTATCTGCTGCTCCGTGCCATCTTGCAACCGGGGAGCGCGCCACCCGCTGCAGTCGACAAAACCGACGTGCGGTCGACGGCGTTGGCCGTGCTGCCGCCGCTGGGTTTAATCATGTTGGTCCTCGGCTCCATTCTCATCGGAGCCGCCACACCCACAGAGGCGGCCGGCGTTGGCGCCACCGGAGCATTGCTGCTGGCGTTATGCCGAGGCGCCCTGAGCCTCAACGTATTGCAGGACATCTCCCGGTCCACCCTTTACACCACCAGCATGGTCTTTCTGATCCTAATCGGCGCCGCGGTATTTTCGCTGGTCTTTCGGGGGTTCGGTGGTGACGCCATGATCGAATCTTTTTTTGAGGAGCTCGGCGGTGGACCACAAAGGGCACTGCTGGTCGTAATGTTGGTGATGTTTTTGCTGGGATTCATTCTCGATTTCATCGAGATCACCTTTGTAGTCGTACCGGTAGTAGGGCCTATTTTATTAGCCATGGGTTTTGACCCGATCTGGCTGGGAGTCATGATCGCAGTGAATCTTCAAACCTCGTTCCTGACGCCTCCCTTCGGCTTTGCCCTGTTTTACCTCCGTGGAGTCGCGCCCGAGAGTGTGAGTACCCGAGCGATCTATTCAGGCGTTTTACCCTTCGTGCTCATCCAGCTCCTACTGCTGGTGCTGATGTGGTGGTGGCCCAATTTGGTGCTATGGCTACCGGGCGTCTTGGGGCGATAATGGCGTCAACGGCGGTTGGTCTTTGTCCGATGCAATGCCGCGAAGTATTAAACCCATCAGCATCGTAAAAAGGGGCGACCATGTCAGTAGAAGAACTCGATACCCACCCACGGCCCTTTGGTGAATTGGCGCTGCAGACTATCGCCATGCCAAAAGATACCAACGCCAACGGCGATATTTTTGGTGGCTGGCTACTCTCGCAAATGGATCTGGCGGGCAGCATTACCGCAGCGGAATTGGCGGAAGGCCGTGTGGCGACCGTGGCGATCGAAGGAATGTCATTCCTAACACCGGTTCACGTGGGCGCCGTTGTGAGTTGCTACTGTGACGTCCTCGAGACGGGCCGAAGCTCCGCGCGCATCTTGGTAGAAGTCTGGATTAACGCCAAGCAGGATGGCGAGCCCCTAAAGGTGACCGAAGGTGAGTTTATCTACGTGGCCATTGATGAAAACAAACTGACCCGACCTATTCCGCAGTGAGGGTCACCGGCGGCAAGAGGCGATCCCGGCCGTTGAGATAGGCTCGCTCCGAGATCTCATGGTACGTGCGCACCCGCTCGGCAAAATCAAAGTACGAATCTGCAATTTTCCTCGCCATAGGGTCACTCTCTACCAGTGACTGAATCGCTACTTGGCTGCTGTCATACAGTGCGTCCATGATGTCATCGGGGAGCGGCAGCACCTCGGTATCAAAATCCGTGAGTAAAATCTGAAGTGATTCACTGTTATGGGCGGTAAAGTCGTCCAGCATATCGGTATTGGTCGCGCGTGCCGCAACCCGCACAATCGCCTGTAAGTCTGCCGGCAGCGCTGCGAGCGCGTCGGCGTTGACGATGATCTCCAGCATCGCCCCTGGCTCGTGCCAGCCTGGATAATAATAATAATCACCGACCTCCATTAGCCCGAGCGTTCGGTCGTTATATGGGCCCACCCACTCGACGGCATCAATCACGCCCGTCTGCATAGAGGTATAGACCTCACCACCAGCAATTCGCACGGCAGAGCCACCGGCCGCATCGAACACCTCTCCTGCAAGACCAGGAATTCGCATCTTTAATCCATTGAGATCCTCGCGATTATTCAGGCGAATATTGAACCAACCCGCCATCTGAACCCCGGTACTGCCTCCTGCGAAAGGCACCACGCCAAACGGTGCATACAGTTC
>CESO01134494.1_pt1 | contig 21558 bp, 16 predicted proteins | sample 356341 | NCBI WGS metagenome assembly CESO01 (sample SAMEA2621812, study PRJEB7988) | marine metagenome | biome: marine biome (ENVO:00000447); feature: deep chlorophyll maximum layer (ENVO:xxxxxxxx); material: "saline water (ENVO:00002010), including plankton (ENVO:xxxxxxxx)" | depth 35 m | reverse complement strand
CCCGATGAGCTGGAGGGTGCTGCCAGAGTCATGCGACGTCATGTGACCAGGGTGGAGTCCGATCTTCCCGCCGATGAGATCCTGGATACCGCTGGTACCGGAGGAGCGCCCAAGACATTCAACGTCTCGACGGCTGCCGCCCTGGTCGCAGCAGGTGCGGGAGTCAATGTCGCCAAGCATGGGAATCGATCTCGAACCGGTCGTGGTTCGGCCGAGGCCCTTCAATCAATCGGCATCAATGTGGAAGCCGGACCCGAAACACAGGCACGCTGCCTTGAACAGGCAGGCATCTGCTTCTGTTTCGCGATCCACCATCATCCAGCCACCAGACACGTCATGCCTGTTCGGAAAGCCATGGGGGTTCCGACCATATTCAATCTACTCGGACCCCTTACCAATCCGGCGAATGCCGGAAGGCAGTTGATGGGTGTGTGGGATGGTCGGTATCAGAAACCTGTCGCTGAAGCCCTGAATCATCTGGGCACCAGACGTGCCTTGATCGTCCACTCCGATGATGGGCTGGACGAGCTCTCCATTTCGGCACCATCCACGGTCTTCGAAGTCAGGGATGGTGATGTCTCGAGTTGGCGCATTTCACCGGAGGATGTCGGTCTCGAGACGGTCGGCATCGATCTGGTGACGGCTCGGGATCTCGATCATGCGACGGAGATGATGAAATCCGTCATCGATGGACGTGAGCAGGGCCCGGCTCGAGACATGACGTTGTTGAATGCCGCAGCGGCACTGCTGGCCTGTGATCGCGTCGAGGACATGAAGCAGGGTGTTCAGGTTGCCGCGCGTTCGATCGATGATGGAAATGCGATGGCATCACTCGAGAAGCTGGCTCGCATCTCCAACGGATGACTGGATCGACAGGACGGGATGCCTGAAGACCACTCCACAATGGATGGGACCGTGTTCCCCGCAGGCGATCCTTACCACAAGCGATGTGCAGCTATCGGGCAACTCGATGTCGAGGGGTAATCGTCCGTCGACACGTCCACTCCAGACGATCTGATCATCCGCCTTGATCTCGACATCGGGTGATGACCAGTTGTCGCTGTTCCGTGGACGTTCCAGAACAGTCCGGAAACGATTGAATCCCCGCTTGACGCTGAACTCGTGCTGGACCGGACCCGACATTCGAAGATCGGATAGATCGAACACCCTCATCACATCCAATCTCTCTGGATCCGGGTTGACCCTGCGAACAGGATCGATCGAGACGGTTTCGACATCGACAGCAGGAAGTGGGGTGAAGCGTTCACCATCCATGACGATGGCCACCGTTTCATCGATACCCGGAAGTCGTCCATACCCGCCGGTCATGAATTCATGGGGTGCCATTTTCACCTGACCTGTTTCATCGATCCGAATCGACGGAACGCTCACCTGAAGTCCATCGACGAACCATGCACGCGGCCATTCCGGAGGAACCGATTCCCCGGCAAGTCTCAATTCGGCTATCCGTTCAAGTGGGATCTCGAACGTCTCCATGTCGTCCCGGGCGACCTCGATGGTGATCGGATCCTCGATCGATTCGATGAAGCCGGTGACGACGTCGCCATTCGTCAGAAGAACGTGATCCTGATCATCACTGGTGATGATGGAACGCGACGGTCTGAATTCGACTCGCTTGATGTCGTCGAGTGGAATCCTCATCTCGTCCATCCACGGATGACGGATGGTTATGGAATCCTGATCTCCACCGATGAACGAACCGGGAAACACCTGTCCGTCGGTTGCGATCACGCGCATCCTGGAAGGACGTGGTCTCCAGGAGTCATCACGGATGATGGCGAGACATTCCCCTGATGGAACGTCGAACCAACCCTCTTTCGTGTCGAGGAAATCCGCACCGGATGGTCCGATCGTTCCCAGATGAACCTGCCTTGGCGACTCCCTCTCGAGAACAACCTGGAATGTGGGGAGATCGCCCTGTGTGATGGATGGCTGAAAACCCTGGATACCAGCAAGGAGAATCAGGATATGAGTGGCGAATATCGTCATCGTTGGAAGATCGGGAGATACCTCTTGGGCATCTGGAGGATGATCAACGCCATGCCCGTCGAATAGGCGCCGCCGATCTGGTTGTCCAACCAGCCGCCATTTCCGGATTGTCTCTGCATGAGGTCCTCGCGCACGGCACCCCACCAGGATCTCCACCAGTTTCCACCTGCCAGATACATGGCCTGGGTCGCGTAGTACTGACCGTAGTAGTAGTGGGATTGTTGAATGCGATTGCGACCGGGCATGGCTGTCCGAATGAGATAGCCGAGTCCCTGGTTGATGGAATCATCGTCGTAGATACCGGCGTAGAAGAGAGCGGCCACTCCGGCGGCTGTTCTTGGCCATGCCGATGTTCCCATTCGGATCATGTATCGGAAACCACCGTCCTGATTCTGGCACTGGCGCACGTATCGAACCGCTCGATCGATCGTTGATCGGGGAACCTTTATGCCCGCATTGCGCGCACTTCGCAAGGCCATGACCTCGCAGATCGTGACCGAGACGTCGGCATCGACGGGAACAGGTTGATATCTCCATCCACCCTGTCTGTTCTGGGTTCTCACGATCAGATCGACCGCTTTTTCAAGAACCTCACGGACCTTGTCGTCCGTTTCCGACATGCCGTAGATCTCTCCCAGGAACAAGGTGGCGAAACCATGCCCATACATGGGACCGTGAACGGTATCCGCGGCGATCAATCCCGATTCCTGTGAACTGTCCAGGATGAATTCGACGGCACGCTGAACCCGATCGCCATACCGACCCCTGCCGGGTACATGACCGTCGGCCATGAATGCAAGACCAGCGATGGCGGTGATGGCGACATGGTTTGAGAAGCGACCTTTCCCGAACGAGCCGTTTTCAGCCTGTTGATTGGCGAGGTATTCGAGACCCTGCTTTGTCCTGTAGAGAAGAAGGTCGTCAAGTTCGTTTTCAGCGGGGGCGTTCTCCGCCCCTTCTGGATGTTGGTTCTGTGGGGCAAGATAGTCTGGGACATCCTGCTCGGAAACGACCTTGACCGATGATTGTTCATCGGAGATCTCCTGGGCATGAACGACCATGCAGAGGAGGTATGGAATCAGACACATCATCATGAAACGACGCATATCTCTAGGAACCACCTTCCTGTTCGGCGATCCTTCGATAATACTCGCCGGTCAGTTTCTCATAGACATTCGAATAGGTGTCCTGGCGACCCTGCTGGAGCAGCTCCCGGATTCTGGCGGGGAGTGTTCCCCATTCCCTGTCGGTTTCATCGAGTGCACCGCCGAGTCTTGGATCCATCGAATCCATGGAACCCGGATCGGAGTCGCCTGAAACCGAATCGGGTTGTGGAACAGGCTGGCTTTGCCCCTTCGACTGCTGCTGGTTCATCTGCTGCTGCTCATCCGACTCCTCCTCACTCTGCGACTGCTGGCTTGAGGATCGACTCGATTGTTGACTGGATTGTTGTTGCTGTGCCTGATCTATCAAGCTGTCGATTCGTCTGATGATGTCCTGTTGGAGCCTCTGTGTGGGTGGACCTGGATTCAGATCCTGTCCGATGAGTATCGAGGCTCGCTGCATCTCATCGATGATTGCCTCGAGTGGATCGTGGTTGGCGGGAAGGGGTGTCGGATCGACCGAACTCGTCTGGACATCAAGACCAAGGAGATCATCAAGTGATCTGAGATCACTGGAGTCCCTTGATGAATCTGTTCGCGATTCGGTTGTCTCCGGATTCTCTTCGAACCACGCGGATGGAGGTGTTGGTAGCTCGCTCGAGAGATCGTTGGGAACGGATTCGTTCGTGTGCCGATCGAACATCTCCTGACCGAGATCAGCCAGTTCGGACTGGAGCTCGGAGAGTCTTCTGAACTCACCCTCTCTCTGTTCGATGTCGATGGTCGCATTGCCGTCCATCAGACGTGTCGACTCCATCAGTTCGAGCTGCAGGGATCGGAGAAGCCTGAGTTCCGCGATGGGTGGCAGGATCTGATCCTGTCCGGAATCCTGGGAGGATTCCCCTTGTTGTTCACTCTGGGTGGATGATGTCCGTCTCTCGAATTCATCCTCTTCGGTGGTTTCGTTCTCGAGTGAATCTGCCATAGCCAGATAGTCGCGAGCCAACCTGGCCTGATCGGAAAGCGTGGAATCATCCACATCGGCACCGGTGAGATCCTCGGATACCTCGTTGGATATCCTTGTGATCCGTTCATGCATGAGAATGAAGATGGGTCTTTCATCGATCTCCGGGTTGTTCGACCTCACCTCCTGCGATCGTTCGGTGAGTGTCCTCTGCTCCAGTCCGAGTCTTCGTGATTCATGTCGTATGCGTCGAGCACTTCGATCCGAATCCAGCAGATCAACCGATCTTGCTCTGATATCCAGTTGTGATTCCGACATCTCTCGATACAGCTGGGCCAGTTCGACACGCTCCGCCTCGACCATCTCCTCCTCGCTCCTGGTCTGGAGGTCATCGACATCCTGCATCGCCTCGACGAGTTGCTGCAGGGACGTCTCCTCCTGAAGTCGGACGCCACTGGAATCGATCGGAGTGGAACGGAGAAGTCCGATGGCGTTCGCCTGGGCATCCGATGCCTTCACAAGCCTTCTGGCTATCGACTTCTCCTCCTGGGTTCCCTGGCCGATTCCGGATGTGGTCGAGATCGTCTTGTTTCGTAGATCGATCATGGCGACATCCCTGGAATCGAAGTTCGAGTCGGCCTCGGATTGTTCCAGCATCTCGAGTTCATAGGTCTGGACATCGACGAGCCTCTGGATCGAATCCTCGAGATCGGAGAGTCTTCTGAGAAGATCCGATATCCGATCCCTTGCATCCGGAGTCATCGATTCCTTCATTCGATCGAGCGCTTCAAGAGCCTGTTCCTGTGAGGCGTCGGCCATCTGCATTCGACCATCCTGTATCTGACTGGATGCCTCGGCCATGGCCGACTCGATATCCGATTCCCTGGCTTCCTCCATGACGTCCTTCAGCGTCTCGGAAGCCGCTGGATCCACGGAAGCGATGTTCTGGGCCTGATCCTCGAGCTCCTCCGCAAGTTCAGTGAGATCGGACAGAAGCGATTGTTGTCTTCTGGCGGCATCCTGGATGGATGATTGCAGTTGCTGATCGGACTCGCCTATTTCCCGTCCGTTCAATTCCCTCGAGAGACGTCTCGTCTCGGACTGCAGGATCTGCTGATCGGATCTGATTCTGTCCAGCTGGCGTGTTATCAACCATGAATCCTGGTCTTCAGAGAGTGCTCGCACGACATCCTGCAAAGCCTCCTGGACATCCGATTGGGTTTCCAGGACATCGGACGTGGTCTGTGATTCCCGATCATCAGGACCTCCGTCGTTCGATGGTTCGTCGGATCTCAGATTCTCCATCGATTGAAGTGCCTGGGCTGATGATTCGACACCATCCTGAAGCGATTCCGATACCTGATCCAGGACGGTCTCCATCGTCTCGTCCGCTAGACCGTTCGATTCCAACCACTCCTGGATCGAACGTGTGGATTCGATCTGATCGTTCATGAGACGTGTCATGTCCGATTGCTGCTTCTCGAGTGATCGAATCGAGTTCAAGTCGCCCTCGGAAGCCTGATCCGATCCGATGTCCTCGAAGGATGTGCCGTTGGACTGCATGGATTCGACGAGTTCCCGGAATGACTGTCGGATATCCGACTGTCTTTTCTCGAGATCGATTGAACGTTGCTCGATGAGCGACATCTCATTCCTCATCTGGGAGAGGAATTCGGGTTCGGTGACGACACGGATGATCCGGGATCGAGATCTCGTCTCGCGTGTTGCACCGGTTTCATCGGTCCACTGGTCGACCGCCATGCCGTCGATTCGCAGGACATCGCCTTCGACGATTCCCGATTCGGAGAGATTGAATTCGGTTTCGAAGCGACCGTCCTCTATATCGTTCTCGCGGATGTCGGACTTCACGATCTGATTCGATTCTCGAGCTATCTCGATGCCCATCGATCGCAGGGGAAGGTTGTCCACGGCCTTGACGTTCAACGGGATGGTCGCCGTCGGGAGGACATCCAGATCACGTTCGGGTCTGAGGAGGACGACATCGGGTGTGGGATCGGGCACGACGACGATGTGTGCCGATACGGGGACATCACTCTGCAGTCCGTATTCATCGATCAGTGTTATCAGCATCCGTTCGGTCTGATCCGCTTTCCAGCGGATGCTCAATGAACCAGGATCGGTTTCATCGGTATCCAGCTTGAAATACGATGCGTTGTGGTTCAGGCCCAGTGTCCTGTTGAGCCATGTGTGCTTCAGATCGGGGTCGGATGGTATCTCCATCGACCGGTTCAATTCGATGTTGAGAGCGAGTTGTGAACCCTGCATGACGGGATTCTTGACCACTTCGATTCCGGACGATCGATTAACCGGCTGAACGACACGGTCATCGATCCATGATCTGGCATGGGGAGGTGGGGTGATGTCCAGACTGATCGATTCGATGCGGGGAACCTCGAGGATGTCGAATCGATCAATCGTGGTCCGGGCATCCGATGTCCGGAATACCAGTTCCAGAAGATCACCATCGACGGATATGACCCGCTCATGTATTCCATCCTTCTGATGGGTCAGGACAACCGTCCTCCAATCGGAGACGATTCCATCCTCGGAGAATCGATAGGAGGCTTCGATTGTTCCCTCCTCATCGCCGGGTGTGAGGTTTTCAGCCCTCAGGACGAGGGGGATGCTCTTTCCGTGGACACCATGGGGTGGAATGATCGAATCCATACGGGAGATGACGGCGGTTCTCGGTGGCCACAGGGTGTCGGTCCAGGGAGTCAGGATCCTTTGTGCACCGATGTTGGCGGTGGAGGGTTGGATGATGAAGATGAATCCAACCAGAAGCACGATCGCCAGGCAGGTCGATGAGGATCTGATGGTGGGTCTGACATCGATCATCGAACCTGTTGATACCGTTCGCATTCTCAGACCGGTCTCGGCCATCGAGGCGGCCGCCAGTTGATTCGTGTCGGCGACTCCGCTCGTTTCGAATTCAACACCCGAAGCCAGACGACCTCGAAGTTCCGGAACATGTTCCTCGAGCCTGAGCGCAATCGTACGTCTTGTCGGTCTGAATCTCGTTGAAGGCGTGATCCAGAGAACCACCAGCAGGAGGGTTCCGGTGCATAGACCGATGAATGTGATCAGACGAATCTCGAACCCCAGTCTCATGAACCAGTCGATGAGCACGAGGAGAAGTATGGACAGCAGCAGGAGCGCCAGCGTCGTTGTTACACGACGTGCCACCAGGAGCCGTCGGGCCCTCGTGATCGTGTTGTCGAGTTGTCTGACTACTTCCTTCATCTATCCTTCATTCTCACCATCATTCGATGGTGAATCCAATCGCAAACCGGATGAAATGGCATTAATCGTTCATCTGGTTCCGTAATCACGCCATCCTGTGCAATCGTCGACCGATCCATTCGAGAAGCAGCAGGCCCATCATCAGAACGAAGATGAAGGGTGCATCCCAGAGTGTCGTCCGCTGTGTGTCGATCTCGGTGATCGATCTGTCGGGTATGAGATCGAAGATTCGATCGATGTTTCCGGTTTCAACGACATGACCGTTCGTGATTCTGGCCAGTTGCTCGAGTGATTCGTGGTCCACCTCTGGATTCCTGAATTCCATCGACGAGTCCTCGACTCTTATGTCTGTTCGCATGTCCAGTCCGTCGGAGACGACATGGAACTCGAATTCCCCGGGTTCGGTCGTTATCCAGCTTCCGTTCCATGTGTCCGGATCCGATCTGTCACGTTGAATGACCGTCTCCGAGACCCGCCTTCCATTCACATCGTCTATGGAGACGATCATCGAATCGTCGAGAACGGAGATCAACGATTCATCCATGATTCTCAGCTTCAGTCGAACAACCTGCCCGGCCGGTACCTGCCTTCTCGATGGTGTGAATTCCGCGGTCGACTCGTTTCCGGACAACGAGGATCTCCCCAGGAGCCGGATCAACTGGATCCAGAACTGTTCTCCGAGTCGTTCACCTCTTCCGTATCGCCACCTCCAGATGTCGTCGGTCGCGACGTAGATGCTTCTACCGAGACCGTATCTCGAATCGATGACGATCGGTATGTTCTCATCGTTGTCCTTGAAGCGAACCGTTTCAGCGAGGACGCTCGAGGTCGGCTTGAGTCTCTCCTTCGGAATCCACTGTGACCATTGGATCTTCGACCAGTCGTTCTTCTCGTCGGTCAATGCGGCAGGCCAACTGGATGTGTCGCCATCATCAAGCCGAAGAACACCGATTCGTTCGGCTTCCTCCGTCGGCTTCATCTGTATCGGGGATCCGATGGCCGGTAGATCGAATGGCTGGGTGAACGGAAGCAGGGATGCCGAGTTCGATTCACCCCAGGTACGGGGAGTCGATTCCTCACCACCGATCCAGAGCACGCCGGTGCCGCCCGATGCAACGGACTCCTGGAGAAGATGGTGTTGATCCGGTGACATGACGCCCGCGGGGACGTCGCCGATTATCACCACATCGAAATCGTCGAATTCCCCGGCGGTGACTGGAAGTCGTGAGATGGGCCTGTCACCCTCCTGGGCGAATGACCTGTCCGCGGAAAGAAGCATGATCGAGCTCTCGATGGAGTCCTCTCTCAGCAGCAGGTTCTTGAGATATCTGTATTCCCATCTGGGAACACCCTCCACGTAGAGCACTCGAAGAGGTTCCTGTAGAAGATTGATGTCGATGTCGGTGGAGTTGTTGTCGACAACCAGATCATCACCCTCCGGTTCTATGACGACTCTCCATGTGACGGAACCCTTCTCATCCGGGATACCGAGAAGCGTCCGTTCGATCGTCGATTCCTCACCTGCGTCGACATGTATTCGATCCAACTCGCGTTCATCTTCCCGATCGACGAGCACCAGATCGAATCCACTGTCCCTGGACCCACGACGATTGATGGAGACCTGAACGGGCACCCGGTCTTCGGTGAACGCTATCTGGGGTGAGACGACCTGGTTTATCCCTATGTCGCCGGAAGCGGACCCGGATCCGACGGGAACGACGATGATCGGCACACCCCTTGAACGTATCCTCGATGTGAATTGCTGATCCGTGTTTCCATGTGATCTTCCATCCGAGAAGAGAATCACGGCACTGGTGGGTATTCCCGATGATGTGGAAAGCGCCTGGTCCAGCGAATAGCCGATTCTCGTGTTGCGACCGGGTTTCTCGTTGAATTCAGGTGTCGTCCGATTGTCTTGATTCGATTTCTCATAGGCATGACCGTGGAATCCGAACCATCTGATGGATCTGTCATCCGACATCTCGGTCAGCTCGGGATCGATTCCATCGAGCATGGTCATGACATGATCGTGTCTCGACAGTCTTCCCGAACGGGGGTCCTCGACATCACTGGTCTCCATCGAACCGCTTCTGTCGATCATGAGGATGATCTGATCCGGTGTCCTGTTCTGTGTCATGGATTCGATGACGGGCCCGTTTATGATCAGAGCCACCAGAATGAGTATGAGGAATCTGTTGATCGGGAGAATGAAACGCCAGAGACCGTCCCCTCTGTTTCTCCGATAGCACCAGATCGAGAAGATCGCCACGAGAATTATCGTGATCGTCCACAGCCAGATCGGCCACAGGTGAATCCACCCCAGGGAGATTGAATCACCCTGTGGTACGGAATCGAATTTGAAGAGCCAGTCCATCATTGGTTCTGATTGGGTCCGATCCGGATCGGTTCCATCTCATCGGGTGGGCTGAACAACCTGCCGAGAACACTTTCGATCACCAGAAGAAACGCGAGCATGACCAATAGGAACCAGATGAGTTCATTGCCACCGGATTCCTCCTCTTCCTCCTCCTCCAGGATGGTCCACTCGCCTGTTCCACCAAGCCACTGCTCGATCGATTCCGCCGACTGGATGTCCATGTCGCCCGACTGCGGGTCGGTGTTCACGGCGATCACTCTTGTATCGTTCCCGACACCTGTGCGATGACTCCAGAAACCACTCTTGTCGATTGTCGACTCGGGATCATCGATGGCTATGAAGGATCCGTCCGAATGCGTCAGATCACCATTGGATCGATCTGTCTGATCACGCCAATCGTCGTCACCCAGTGTCAGGGTCCGCCTCGCGAGTCCCCTCTGTATTCCACCACGAAGACACTCCTGGACAAGTGGGACCATCAGTGGCTTGGCGGGGAGCGAGGTCCAATCGAGATCCATGGCGGTCGTCAGGACCAGGAGGACGCCCATGCCCCTGGATGATTCCGAAACCAGAACCGGTCTACCCGTCTCGTCCTCGATGAGGATCGTTCCCTGGAGACCTGGATCGACATCGACGATCTTCGTGACGCGAACAGGTTCGGTGAGTGACGGAAGTTCGGGGGCAATGACGTCCAGAATCGAATCGGTGGTGTCGACGTAGTTCATCTTCACACCCTCTTCATGAAGAACGGTATCGCTCTGGTATGTCCACTGGAGGTCGAATGCCTCGTTCATCGATCCGATCCAGTCGTGTACCTCCCTGTTCCGTGGTGGTGTGATCATGACGGTCCCGCCTTCCTCGAGAAACAGGGAGATGTCAGACCAGGTCTTGTTATCGACCAGATCGGGTCGCAGCAGGAAGATGGCGTCCGTATCGAGGAGATCGGTCAACGACAGTGAAACCGGATCGATTCGTCGAACATCGATTGGTATGTCCCGTGTCGGAAGGAGCGCCCTTTCCATCCAGGTTCCGGGATCGCTGCCGCTTGATCTGTTTTCATCATCCACCTGGTCCCTGTCGAGAATGATGACTCTCAGGGATTCCTCGACTTCGACCGTGGTATGGAAGTTCTGCGAGGGAAACGGTCCTGTCGAGATGACGATCGGACTTATCGTGAGTTCATCCGGTGAGACCGGAAGAACCATGTCCACGACCATTTCACGTTGACCGTCGTCCCAGGTGACGATCCGTTCCGTCTCGCCTCCAGACTGGTTGATCGCCCTGATCGTGGTCGTTGAGGAGGGTGGTCTGCTCCCGTCTCTCTCCAATCTGACGACACACTGCGAGACGAGCGACTCTATGCCGCCACCTCTCAGAGTTATTCGTCTCACCGGTTCGGCATCGATGACACGAACAATGTCTATCGGAATCGATGTGGGGCTCGTATGGCGAAGGGTTGTCCTGGCAGGGTTGAATTCGATGTCCTGGATGCTGTTGTCGATGCGAACCGTGCCTCGTCGGAATTCGGTCAACAGGTAGATGTTGTGGCCACGATCGGAATCGAGGGTCGTTTCGGAACTGATATCCCGGAGAACCCTTTCCACATCGGCCGGATGTTGCATCGATTCGATTCGATCGAGTCGGTTCCACAGGGTCTCGCGATCGCCTGTCGGATTCTGATTGGGTGTCTCGACCGCTACCAGGGGGATGATGTTGAACACATCGTCATCGTCCGACGCCTGGATTATCTCCTTGGCTGAACCGATGTTCGATTCAAGGGGGGATGTGCCTGATTCGTCGGTGTATCCGGAGACCAGGGAGTTGTCGATGATGATGTGGTTGATCGTGTTGGAAGTGCCGAGAAGTGTAGAACTGTTCAGAATCGGCTGTGCCAGCGCGAATCCAAGCAACAGCGGGATGAGACATCGAACAAGAAGCAGAAGTAGATTCTGGAGACGCAACCTCCTCCTCTGGTTCCTCCAGGCCTCGATGATGAACTGCATGGCGGCCCACTCGATTGGTGGTCTCTGTCTCCTCGAGAGTAGATGGATGATGATCGGAATGGAGATGCAGGCTGCTCCAAGAGCAGCCATCCATGGGGAAACCAGTATCAATGCGATCGGAGTCAACCTGCTCTGTTCCGTTTCAACCAGATCGATCTTCTTGCAAGCAGCCTCCCGAGCGATGGTCCGACCGATTCATGCGAGTTCATGAGCAGATGATCGAATCCGAACTGGCTGCATGTCGACGAGATGAGATCCGCGTGCTCCCTGAGGGACTTGATGTACTCGTCCCTGATGGATCTTGGATCGACCTTCAGTTTCTGATCGGACTCCAGGCCCTCGAAGCTTTCCGCACCGTTGAATCGGAAATTGATCTCCTGATCATCGAGAATCTGCAGACACAGAACATCCTGCCGTTGATGCCTGAATCTGGCCAGAGTCGATTGGATTTGTTCCGGTTCGACCAGAAAGTCCGTCAGGAGCACGAAGATGGATCGGTTGGATACCCGTCCAAGAACCTGATCGGCCGTCTTGATCAGATTGGTTCCGTGGTCGACGGGGCTGCTGTTCAGCTTGGAGACGATTCTTCTCCACTGGCCCTGACCACTCGAACGATCGATCATCTGGTCGATTCCGTCGGAGAACATGAAGAGTCCGACTCGATCGGATTGTTGAAGTGACAGCCAGGAAAGCGCCACGGAAGTCGCCACGGCATGATCGAACTTGGTCCAGCTACCCGTTCTCTCGCTGGCATCCGTCCTGCCCCAGCCCTTCTTGATCGGATTTGTTCCGAATCGCATCGATGCCGAGGCGTCCACCATCAGGAGCACGTCCAGATTCGTCTCCTGCTGATACTGCTTGATGGTCAGTCTGTCTGATCTTCCGAAGACCTTCCAATCCAGGTGTCGAAGATCGTCTCCGGGGACATAGCCTCGGTGTTGATCGAATTCGACGGCCATTCCCTGATGGGGCGACTGGTGGAGACCACTTCGCACCCCCTCGACGATCATCCTCGCTCTCATCTCGAATGGCGAGAGCTGAGCCAGTGTTTCAGGGGCCAGATAGGCCTCTGCTCTTCGATCAGATCTTGATTGTTCGCCTGATGGTTTGCTCATCGATTCATGTCCCTGAACAAGGCGATCACCTGGTCACTTCATCCATGTGACGTCTGGTGCGTTCATCGAGATCGTCGATGGACACCTCGTCCAGAAGTTCGTTGATGACATCGTCGGTACCGATCCCGTCGGCTTCCGCGTTGAAGTTGAGAAGTATCCTGTGCCTCAGCACCGGGTGTGCCACCTGTCTGATGTGGTCCGGCGTGACATGGTGCTCACCCTCGAGGAGCGCCTTCGCCTTGGCTGCCATCACGAGGAACTGGCTTGCTCTTGGACCGGCCCCCCATGAAACGTAGTCGGCGACGATCTTGGGTGGGTTGGCGATGTCGCGTATGCGGCTCGAGCGGGCAAGGCGAACCGCATAGGCGGCGACATGGTCGGCAACCGGCACCTGTCTCACCAGTTGTTGGATCGATTCGACCTCGGGTCCGTCAAGAACGGGTTCAACCTCCACGGTTCGATCGCTGGTCGTCTGCTGGACGACCTGCAGTTCCTCGTTCTCCGAGGGGTACGCGACCTGGATGTTCAGCATGAATCGATCCAGCTGGGCCTCTGGAAGCGGGTAGGTGCCCTCCTGTTCAATCGGATTCTGTGTCGCCAACACGAAGAAGGGTTCGGGAAGACTGTGCTTTTCACCGCCGGCGGTCACCTGTCTCTCCTGCATGGCCTCCAGGAGGGCTGCCTGTGTCTTCGGTGGTGTCCGGTTGATCTCGTCTGCAAGAACGATGTTCGCGAACACGGGTCCCTTCACGAACCGGAGGTTTCTCGTTCCCGAGGATCGGTCCTCCTCGATGACTTCCGTTCCGGTCATGTCGCTTGGCATGAGGTCGGGGGTGAACTGTATTCTCGAGAAGTCAAGCTTCAGAGACTGGGCGATCGTCCTGATGAGAAGTGTCTTGGCGAGTCCGGGAACACCAACGACAAGTGCATGTCCTCCGGAGAAGATCGCGATGAGAAGTTGTTCGATGACCTCGTCCTGACCAATGATGACCCGGTGAAGTTGTCGCTTCATGTCGGCTGCAGCCTGGGATATCCGTTGAATGGATTCCTCGATGTCCCGATCTTGATTCTGCGTGTTGTCTGAATTCATCCGGACGATTCTCCCAAGAGATCAACGACTCTGCCTCTAATCGATATTCGGTTCTTTCCAGACGGACCGAAAGTATACTTTTCAACGACGACATCAAACGTGGAACAGGGCATGCCAGAGCTTCCAGAAGTTGAACATCTGTGCCGACATCTCGGTACCCACATCATTGGGTCGAAAGTCCTGAAAGTCAGGTTGTATCGACCCGATTTCATCGATCGTGGTGGAGCTGAGGTAGATGCCCCGAGAAGATCTCGTGAGAAACGTCTGATGAAGGGTGGTGTGGTTTCGAGAATCCTTCGCCATGGCAAGCAATTCGCGATCGAAGCCCAGGATGGTCGAATCCTCTCGATGCATCTGGGAATGTCGGGCCGAATCCAGATCTGCCAGGCGGACGACCTGCCTGAACTGGAACCACACACTCATTGTGTCTGGACCCTTCAGGGGTCCCCTGAAGCCCATCAGATGCGTTTCATCGATCCCAGAAGGTTCGGTGGCATCTGGCCAGTCAGCTCGCGGCAGAAGCTGCTCTCGACACGCTGGAGGGATCTGGGACCCGATGCACTTGAAATCTCCACGAAGGATCTGGAAAAACAGCTTCAGAACCGTTCCAGGCCCTTGAAATCAGCTTTGCTTGACCAGGCCATCGTTGCCGGTCTGGGGAACATCTACGTCGACGAGGCACTTTTCCAAGCTGGATTGAACCCCAAGCAGCCTGTATGCACCCTTAAAGGGCCAGAAATCGATCGTCTGAGGGTGGTATTCGTGGGGATACTTCATCAGGCCATCTCGCTCGGTGGCTCGACGGTACGCACTTGGCTCGACTCAACGGGTCAAAAAGGGCAATTCACCCAGACACACCAGGTGTACGGTCGTGATGGTGAAATGTGTATGAATTGTGGAAAACCACTCTCATCAGGAATCGTGTCCCAACGGCAGACTGTCTGGTGCACCGTTTGTCAGCCATTCAGAATACGAAAGAGAAGATAGAAATCTTCTTCTCTCTTAGTAGTAGTCCTGTTGTTTGGTGGATGAATCAGGGTGTTGAGACAATAAACGCCCAAGAGTTCACTACTTGAGACAGAATATGCGTGTTGAAAAGTTGTTGTTTGAACTGTCAGTAAGCGTTGTGAACATCCACCCGAAGGCTGAATCAACAATTGTTCTAAACAAGCTTTGAACTTGAGCACATCCATCGAACAACCAACTGACAGCCAATTGACAGGTTGTCACGTGTTCATGAACAGGACCGTTGAGGCTATCTGGGCTGTACGGGACTGGGAACAGTGATCAATTCCTCGATCCGTCTGACCTCATCATCGAGATGCCGATCATCCGTGCGTCGGGAATCAATGCTTCTGATCGCATGCATCACGGTCGTATGGTCTCTTCCGCCGAAGTAGCCACCGATCTCACCCAGGCTGAATCTCGTGTGCTTCCGAGCCAGATACATGCCGATCTGCCTTGGTAGCGCAATGGATTTATGACGTCTCTTGGAAAGGAGATCCGTGATTCTCAAACCGTAGTAGTTGCTGATGGTGTTCAGGATGTCCTGAATCGTGGTCGGGCTTCCGGGTGTGCTGACTTCCTGTTCACCGATCGCCTTCTTGCAGAGATCGAGATCAATCGCCCTCTCTTCGAGAAGCGACAGTCCCTGAAGCTTGGTGATGGCACCCTCCAGCTCGCGAATGTTCGAATCGAGCCTTGATGCTATGTATGCGGAACAGTCATCGGGAAGCTCTATGTTCCTCATCTGCGACTTGCTCTTTACGATCGCCACACGGGTTTCGTAGCAGGGGCGTTCGACGTTGGCCACAAGACCGCAGTTGAATCGACTTGTAAGCCGTTCCTCGAGATCCGGGATCTCGTTTGGCGGTGCATCCGAACTCAACACGATCTGGCGACCAGCCTGATAGAGCGTGTTGAACGTGTGGAAGAATTCCTCCTGGGATGGACCTCGCTTCGACAGATCATGGATGTCATCGACGATCAGAAGATCGAAGTTTCTGAATCGATGTCGAAAGTCGGCCATCTGTCCGGCTTGGACAGCTTCCATGAAATGATTCATGAAACCATTGCATGATGTGTAGAAGATCCGCATTCCAGGATGTGTTCTGAGCGCCATCTGACAGATTGCCTGGAGAAGATGTGTCTTTCCGAGTCCGACACCACCATGCACGAAGAACGGGTTGTAGGCCTTTCCCGGTTTCTGCGCGACGGCGAGCGAAGCGGCGTGGGCAAGCCGATTGTCGGGACCGACCACGAAGCTGTCGAAGGTGTAGTCGGGACTGAGGATCATCTCCTCATCAAGCTCGGGCTGAGTGAAGACCCCGGTCGTTACGGAATCCTCCGCTCGCTCGCTTCTCTTGTTTTCACCGACGAACTCGACGGCGAGGAGTCGGCTCGTGACCGACTGTGCAGCTTCGGTGAACTGCTTGACACAACATCTCTGAAGATACTTGAGACGCACCTGTTCCTTGACGATCAGGGTCAGCGTGCCTTGTGAGAGTTCGCCAACTTCAACCTCGTTGAACCAATGGCGGCACATCTGTGCATAGTTGCTCTTGAGATAGGAGAGAATTTCCTCCATGACCCTTGGTTCAACCATGTTGTGCATCAGCTTCTACCCCTCTCTGCAAAGGACGCTTTCGAATCACCAAATCCCACCACGGATTCAATGAAAGCGACCCACGAAGTTACGATGTCCGGCACAGGTTCGTCAACAACTCATTTGGATGATGCCAAACTTGCATCCTCGAGCTGTTGCTCGTAGCGACTCTTGTTTCGCCTGTGATCCATCAGAAAATGAACACGCTCCATCGCTTTTTCACCCAGAAACTCGCGTGCCTGTTCTCTGGATTGCTCGATTCTGGTTCTTCTGGAGGTGTGGATGACCACCACGGTTTCCGCTTCCCAGGCTTCCAGAAGTTCTCCTAGATCGTTGAGGTGCAAGTGGTTGCCGATTCTCGCTCGCTGTCGATGATCCTCGTCGAAGAAGGTGCATTCCGTGATCACCAACTTCGATTTGCAGAAATCATCTCCAAGGAGGTTGGGATTCATGTCCGTATCCCCTGAATAGGCCACAAGAGGGATTTCAAGGGTTCTGGTGATGTTTTCACCCGACTCCCGGAGCTGTTTCAGCTTCGCCTGAGGCACATCCTGGAGGTCTTCACGCAATTTACTTCGGTGCTCGATGACGACATATGCGTTTGCAGGCACCGTATGGGTCATTTCGACCGCTTTCAGGTAGATCGAGGGCTTTATCTCGACCTTCTCTCCATGCCCCAGGGGGATCAGTTTGAAGGGGGTCTGTTGATTCTCAACCGGTGCCCATGCATGCAACATGCGTTCCAGGGGTTCCAACATCACAGGCGGACAGACACATGTCCCACCGGGCATTTTCTGGAAGGAGCGTTGGCTGAAGTAGTAGGGGAGACCACCGATATGGTCCATATGACCATGGCTGAGTGCTACCCAAGGTGCTGCGAGAGCTACTCTTGGACACATTCCAATATCGAAATTGATATCGAGTTCAGGGATCTGGACGACTGTCTGCTCACCACCCACACTGATTCCCTGAACTCTCCAGGGGGGGCAATACAGAAAGCCGACACGGCCACCATGGGGTGGGCGTCGAGGAAGCATGTTGAAATCTCCTAGGTGACGCTTTCACGCCACCGGGACAATGAATTGACCACATGCTAGCGGTTGAACCCGATCCAACAAGTCGAGAATTCAGGAATGGCGTGTCAGAACGCCCCGGGAAAGTTCAAGGAGAAGTTCACGCGCGGGACCGGCTGGCAGAATCTCCAGACGAGACTGGGCTGTGGCGACAATCTTTCGTGCGGATTCCATCGTCTGATCGAGCGCACCGGACGAATCGAGTTGCTCGACCAGCTCCGAGCGATCCCGGGACTTCACGATTCGATCGAACTCGTCCCTGTCCCTGCTGTTCAGTCCGTCCCTGAGTTTTATCAGGGGCAACGTGAGTTTCCCAAGATCGAGATCGCGACCGACCGATTTACCGGTGACCTCGGTCTTGCCCATCAGATCAAGGACATCGTCGATGATCTGGAAGGCTATCCCCATCTCTATTCCGAAGAGACGCAATGCCTCGCAGTGTTCATCGTCTCCACCACCGAGAACGGCACCCAGCCGACAACAGGCGCCGATCAAGGATCCCGTCTTCCTGCCAACGATGTCGAGATAGACATCCTGCTTCATATCGAGATCGTTCTTGTTCTGAAGCTGGATCACCTCACCCTCGCAGAGTGTGTTCGTGACTTCGCCAAGCGCCATATTGATCGAGGGATCGCCGAGCGTCGAACAGAGATGGAACGACTTCGATATCAGATAGTCGCCCAGCATCACGGCGACATCATTGCCATAGAGCGTGTTGACGGTGGCGCCACCACGACGGACATCAGACTCGTCGAGTATGTCGTCGTGTACGAGTGTCGCCATGTGGATCATCTCCACAACGGCCGCGAGCACACGGTGACGGTCATCCAGGTTCTCTCTGGAATACGAACCGGTGGCTGCCAGGGAGGAGAGGATCACCAGTGTGGGACGAAGCATCTTCCCCCGATACCGCTCGATGTGCGTGCACAGATCGTTGACATCGTCATCACTGCTGTGAAGATGCTTCTTGAAGACATCACCGACCACATCCAGTTCCTCGATGAGAAGGGATCCAAGGGCTTCATTTGAGATGACTATTTCAATCAGGGACAAGATATATGGCCTGTAGATCTACTTGATACCAACAAGATAGGCGACCCATCCTTCACAGGCTTCGCCGGTTTCGACTTCAGTCCATTCACCATTGCCTTCTTCGTTTTCCTCGTCGGTACCTTCCCAGTAGACGACGGCATTTCGAAAACCGGCTTCCAGAAGCAGTTCCTGGATCTCTGGAAGTGTCCAGAGTCTCCATTCATATGTGAATGCCTTCATGATCTTCGTGCCGTCCGGGAACTTGAAGTGGATGTGGTTGACCACATCGCCACTGACGGGGTCGTAGTGATTCTGGTCCCAGATGTAGGTGAATCCATCCAGATCACGATCCTCCTCCATTTCAAGGAAGGAATCACTGCCTCCATAGGCATCGAGGATGAACAGGCCATCTTCAGTCAACTGCTCTCGAACGGATCTGAAGTAATCAACCAGCTGCTGTCTCTTCTTGAAGAGGTAATAGCTGAAGTTGAAAGCCAGTATCGTCTCGACCGGATCACTGTCCGTCGTCAGGACATCACCCTCTATCAACTCGAGACGTGCTGCCTGATCATCATTCAGCTGGGTCTCGATCTTCCGACGGCAGTACTCGAGAACGTCGGTACTCAGATCGACACCCACAGCCGTGTTTTCGTCACGCTTCTTGACCCACTCGCGAGCGACCGCGGCGGTTCCACAGAAGTCCTCCCGCATGGATCTGGCCTCTCGACCCCTCTGGTCCTGCCAGATTCGATCAATCGTTCCGATCTCACCCTCGGGATCCTGAACGGACAACTCATAGAGCTCGTGGATATCACTGCCCTTGGCTGTGCGCCAGTTCTCGGAACCCTTCTTGCCTTTTCTCTTCGTCGTGGTTGCCATACTTCCCAGTGTAGCGATGGAACCGCTCACGGCGTGTCATCCAACACATCGTAGATCCGAATCCAACTCCATCTGGGCTTCCACTTGGTCACGAGATCCACATGATTCGGATGTTCCAGATACGCCTCATATGCCTCATCGGAGTCGAATCCAACATAGAAACCGACGTCGTAGTCCGAGTCGACCATGGGTCTGCCGAAGTCCCCGTGCTGGCCACAGAAGTAGGAGGCCACTCCGGGGATCGAAGACAGGTCCCGATCGCAGTCCTGAATCAGAGCATCGACATCCTGGGCGGCCTTGAGCTTGAAGAAGACCACATGGTTGATTCTGGCGGTCCGTCTGCTGGGCGAGCATCCGATCAAGAAGGCCAATGCCAGAAGACCTGTGCACAGAAGGTGTATCCGTGAATTACCCATATCCCCGAGTATAGTCATCGAATCATGAAAACCGACGGACCAGGGTTGACTGTTCAAAGCCGATGGGAGGGGGGGCTCGAGAAGGCTCGGGAAATCTCCTCGGCACTTGGAATCCGGATTTCGAATGAAGAGCGTGTTCCGGCCGGCGAATACAGAATCGTCGTCTTCGAGCATGGCGTCGAGTTGTGGGATGAATTCTCCAGAAAGCATGGAATGCCCCTCAATTTCAGATCAGTGGATCTGAGAACCGGTACCGGGAGCCTTTCCCACAAACAACCGATCGCCAGAGCCATTGGAAGATCCGCCCGGACCATTCTCGATGCGACAGCCGGTCTTGGACACGATTCCTTCCTGCTGGCTTGTCTTGGGTGGCGAGTTCACGCGGTCGAGAGGCATCCCGTCATATTCACACTTCTCAAGGAGGCGTTCCTCTCCATAGATGGTGATGCCCAGATCTCCCCGGTGATCGAGGATCGTCTCCAGATCCACAATCAGGATGCCCTGTCATGGTTGTCCGACCCAGACAACCCCGATATCGATGTGGTGTATCTCGATCCCATGTTCGATGCGAAACGATCATCCGCCCTGCCGAAGAAACCAGCCCAGATACTCAGGAGACTGGTCGGTCTGGATGATGATGTGGATCAGTTGTTCAGATCCGCCATGAATCATGCCAAGAGCAGGGTGGTCGTCAAGAGATCGGATCACGATCCGCCTCTGGTCGAAGGTCCATCACGAAGCTACAAGGGAAAGATAGTCAGGTATGACGTGTATGAAACAAGGAATATGATCGATGGTTGATGTACTTGTCCTTGATGTCGAGACAACGGGACTCTCACGAAAGACCGATGTCGTGACAACCGCCTGCTGGTACTACAAGGGTGAATGGAACAGATGGGTACGCGGAATCGACTCACCCGCGACACTCACGTCCCATTGGCTGGAGTGCGGTGAACTGGTCACCTTCAACGGTCGCAACTTCGATGAGAAGTTCATCATCAAGGACTTTGGAGTCAAGCCACATGACAACCACCGCGACATCATGCACGATGGTTGGCGACATGGATACAAGGGTGGACTCAAGGCTGTTTCGCAATCCCTGGGACTTCCACGACCACCAGAGATTCAGGGAATGGATGGTCGTGCGGCGATCACACTCTGGAATTGCTGGATCTCGGGCGATCAGGCTGCGCTTGAGCTGTTGAGTCTGTACAACGCCTGGGATGTCTGGTTGACCTGGTGTCTCTATCAGAGGTTTGTTCTCGATGTGGATCCCCATGACGACCACGGGATTCCATGGAAGTTGGACATGAAATCGGCAAGCCGCCTGCTCGAATCGACCGATCTTGGCAGGTTCCGGTGACCTTCAACTGGATTCAGACCCCTTGGTGGTGTACAACTAGGTCTCGACGGAGAATTCCCATGAACACACCTGAAACCGAAATGATTGAAACCGTCCAGGGGATGGACAAGTGCGAAAAGAGAGCCTGGTTGATACTCCTGGTGGTCTTCGCTCTGTTCATGATCGGGCTCATCATGGTCTCTTTCTGGGGTGGACCGTTTGAGGCGAACAGCTATTGGCTCGAGGAAAAGCCTCCGACCTTCCCCAATTGACCCTTGAAACCCA
>CESO01124605.1_pt1 | contig 21558 bp, 15 predicted proteins | sample 356341 | NCBI WGS metagenome assembly CESO01 (sample SAMEA2621812, study PRJEB7988) | marine metagenome | biome: marine biome (ENVO:00000447); feature: deep chlorophyll maximum layer (ENVO:xxxxxxxx); material: "saline water (ENVO:00002010), including plankton (ENVO:xxxxxxxx)" | depth 35 m | reverse complement strand
GCTTAGAAAGAGCTGTTTCACTCTTTTTTACTTTAATTACTACTGGCATAGTATTGTCCTATTAGCTATAAGTGCCGCCGTCTATAGTATTTGTCCAAGAAACAGTATCTGAAGATGCTGTATATAATAATACTTTATCTGTTGATCCACCGCCATCAACAGCTGTAAGTACGTTTGCGGTATTTGCTGCAAGTATAGATCCTTTGGCAACTGCTGACAGTCCTGTTCCACCGTCTGCAACTGCTAAATCTGTAATACCTGTAATTGACCCGCCAGTAATAGCAGTATTGCTATCTTCAAGATGTGCAACAAGTGTTGCTACAGCATATCCTGTTCCACTAGCATTTACAGTAGTAGTTGGTTCAGATTGTAAATTTTTAAATATTTTCCATTTTTGATCGCTTGCATCACGGAAAAATCCTGAATACTCATCTTGAGAACCGGAATCATCATAAAGTCCATAAAAACCAATGTCTATTGCGTCAGATGAATTATTTCCAGTTGCAAGAGATAGCATGGAGTCTGCTGCAGTAATCGTTGTAGAAGAAACAGTAGTAGTTGTTCCTGATACTGTAAGATTTCCAGTAATAGTTACATTATTTGGAAGTCCAATCGTAATTTTATTGTTTGATACAGCAGTTTCAATTTCATTTGCTGTACCTTCAAAAGTAAGAGTATCCGTTCCAACAGTAACAGTATCATTTGAACCGCTATCTGCTGCAATTGTTAAATCTGTGGGATTAGATATCCAGCTTAGTACACCCGATCCATTTGTAGATAGTATATGTCCATTGGTTACTGCGGCGGGAAGAGTATAAGTTAAATCAGAGCTAACGGATGCAGGAGATTTTAATGCTATGTAGTTAGTACCGTTAGCAGTAGCTTCAAAAAGTTGTACTTCGCCTTGAGCTTTTAATTTAATCTGATCAATAAAAGATCCAGAATCAACAAGTAAAGCACTACTTGCAGTTAACGTTCCAGCGGTATGATCAAGCATATCCGTAAAATGGGAACCACCAATAATTTCTGGAGTATTACCCCCACCATCGACATGTCCTATAGCGAGTCGTTTACCATAAGTACCCCCACTTCCATAAGCATAGAAAAGTTCTCCCTGTGCTACAGCGGTAGGCTTGCCCGTGCCGGTACTTCTTTTGATTTTCATTGTCTGAGACATTTATTATTGCTCCGAATATCCTAATAGGATCCTGCGTCTACCGTATCTGAGTCAGCTGAAATGTTTCCAACCATTATTGGAACCCATGCAAAATTTCCAGAACTTGTTTCTCTATAGACTTTAAGTTGGTCATCGTCGGTATCATACCATGTATCTCCCTCGGAAACTGTAGAACCTGTAGGAGCCGTTGTACCACGAAAATCTTGGTCTGCTAAGCCTTGTAATACTGTTTGTAAATTTGTTGATGCAATAGTATTATAGGGAGTAACAATTACGTTCTCTGCCGCGAGCTGACCCGGAACACTAATAGGTACTGCAAGAGTATAGGCTTGAACGTCTGTAACATCATCAGTAATTGAAACAGTTGTAGAAGTACCGGTTACACTAACTTGTGTAACGCTTTCCGTTATTTCTAGTGTAGTCTGAGTACTCATCGTGTTACTTCTGGTGTAAGGGTTACATCTCCTTGTAAAATTCTTTTTACAATTGCGTCATTTGCGGTAAAAATTTCTAAATCATAAACATATTGTCCAGCCGCTAGACTAGCACTAGTTGTCGCTGCAAGTTCCATTTTTAGAGCGCCTTCTGCCGCGTTTGTTTTTGTTATAGTAAAGGTAGCAGAAACAGAACTAGCAGTAACAGTAGTTCTCAGCTGGGCTCGACCTGTGTAGTTAGTCAAGTTTAAAGCTGATCCTGCCTCCTTGATTATCAAGTCTAGCGCAAAGCTAGAGCCTTGGTCGATTACTAAGTTATATGTTCCTGCGCTCATTTATATTTCTCCATGCTGAAATTATATCTCAAAGGACATAAATAGTCAAGTTTTATTTTTGAGGTGGTTATTATGTACCTAAATAACCAAGTTTTACTCGAATTGCCTGTTGATTGTTCACAGGATCTTCCTTTATAGTAATAAGTTTAGTATTTCCATCAATAACAATATTATTATTTGCTCCAATTGAAATTTTATCTCCACTATCAGTTCCTATTGTGCTTGCTCCAGAAATTGTTCCTGCAAATTCTGCAGTACCATCTGGTTGTACTCTAAATCCTTTTGTGGCTATTGCCCCAGTAGCTAAATTAAAGTAAGAACCTGTACTTGTAAAAGCTTCGCCAGTACCATTACTTGATGATACAGTATTATTTGCAACTTCAGCATCTGTGGACATTATTATTCCTGTTCTAACTTTTCCTCCATCAATAGTTGTTATATTATTTGTACCGCCCGCAGCCAAGTCTGTTTGCAGCTCTGTAAAAGTAACAAGACCTGTAAAACTTGTTCCTGGTGCTGGAGTTCCAAAAACTACAGAACCAGTGCCATCAGCAGTCCCATTAGTAACCGTTTCTGTTGCTGTAAAAGTAGCATAAAAAACGGTAGTTCGAGTGCCATCAGCTTGAGGAGGAGTAATACTCCAGTTATCTGCTGCTGTTGCAGAAGTAGTTCCCGCAGCAGGACCTCCTCCTATAGCAGGAGAAAATGAAGAGTCTGCGGCGGCGCCTCCAAAGGTAAAAGAACAAGACGGTAGATTACTTGAGGTAGGAGTTGTCCCAACTGCACCTTCCCAATACACATATCCAGTTACTATTCGAGGTGCATCATCTCCTTGAGCTCCTGCACCGCCTGTTGCACCTTCTCTAATTTTATTTATACTTGTGGTTGTAGTTGCTTGTAAAGTAGATGAGTTTCTTTCTTGAACTGTTATTGCAAAGTCTAAAGCTGTTCCACTACTATAAGAAATTGCTGTATTATCGTTAATAGTTCTAACATGTGTGAAACCTCCTGTAGTATCAGGATCTACAAAATCAGTAGTGGTGTTACCTCCACCCCCTGATTGATAATCTCCTGTAACTCTGAATACTGGATCAACAAAATTTACAGCATTTACAGTTATAGTAATACTACTATACTGGTTAGCAACCATAGAATCATCAGAACCATAGTTAATTGCTGTTATACTCGGAACAGCAGTAGCAGCTCTACCTCTTATACCGGCAATAACATCTATATGTTCTATTTCTGCAGTATAAGTAGTACCGTCTCTTTTAATTTCTACCATTATACCATCAGAAATAGGATTAGGATTATAGTGAGCTTTTGTAACAGTTTTTGTACTACTATTTGCAGTTATAGTAAGTGCTGAAGCGGAAGTATTTAATGCACGATCTGTAAAGAGTTTAGTATCAGAGTCAATATACGCAACTCTTGCAGCATATATCTTATCTGGGTCTCCGCCAGCATTTAAACGAATTATATCTCCAACAGTAAACGATGTTAAAAATCCAGCATCACCACCTGTTTTTGTAACAATATTATTACCAGCACCAGTAGGAACACTTACATTTGCATTAACATGAGTCCATCTATTTGCCTCTGCTGCATTCCCAGAACTTGGTGCATAATTAGTTACATCATACCAGACATCTAAATCAGTATTTTCAAAACTGATTAAGTTATATCCTGCTAAAAGAAGATAATCATGTGTAGCAATAGGAGTTCTATCAAAAACAATATAAGCTCTTGTTAGAGAGGCATGCTGCATTGATGCTAATTCTTGTGTATGAGTTGCAGCAGTAGTTGAGCTAGGATTAATTAGTACTGAAGATAGCTTATCCCCCTTACTTACCATTGCCCATGATTGAGCCGCCAGTTTAAAAGTTGAACTACTTATCTCAAAGTCTTCAAAGTCAGACTTTACACCAAGAGGAAGTTCAGAAATTCTTGGAATAGTTGTTGCATTTCCATAAGGATCATTTATTAAAATAGTTCTATATACCCAAGAACTTAACTTTTCATATCCTACTGCTCGTACTCCAATCTCATAAACACCATTTTCTAATGATAAAGGATACCTTAGCTCACCTGGATCATTAACTCGAATGAGTTCATTATCTGTTGTACTAGGTCTTACTTTAATATCATAGCCAGTAATATCTTCACTAAGAGTCCCGTCATCTGCTAATGGTCTCTCCCATTGTGCAATTATTTCATCTAGACCTCCCGGTACGGAGGCTCTTAATAAGTATAGATTCGGAGGAGCAGGACAAACTAAAGTGGCTTCTGGATAAACAACATCAGCTACATCTAGTTCGAACTCTCTATCGACCGATGAAAATTTAGCAGTAGTGTACTCTGCTGCAGTAAGTCCTATAGTTCCATCATCTTCTTCATTAATTCCAAGAACTTTATATTCTTTATAGGACTCATCAGAAGTTGCTCCTACATCTGTTTCGTGTTTAATCACCCATATTGAATCGGTAGAAAAAGAACCCGTAAATTCTGCAGCTTGAGTGCTACTCATACTATCAAAAGTAATAATAGTTTTTTCACCGCTATTGTTTACATCTGCTGAGTTAAATTTTCGAGTTTCTACAGTTGTGCCATTGACTAACTCAAGTAATAGACTATCTCCCTCACTAGACAAAGTTTCCGCTAATACTATATTCTTTCGAACTTGCTCATCAGTGAATCCAACTAATAAATTATCATAGACTAGTGCTGCATCAATTTCAGAAGTAGGAATATAAGCAGATTCAATTGTATCTCCTCGTACATAATTAGTTGTAACAGCAGGATCAGAAGTATCTGTAATTGAAGCACTATCTTGTGCTAATACTACTTTTCGTATATCAACTAAAGCCGATAAAGTATACGTTGAATTTGCATTAAGTGACCCTATATTTCTATCCAGGGTTAAAACTGTTGCACCACTTGAAACCGCAGATGCTGATATTCTACCAGAAAATAATATATCAAAATCATCTGTATTTTGAACATTAACTATATCACCTGGCTGTATAAATCCTGCATTTATACCAGTTTTAAAACTAATTATTTCTGTTTGATTTACAGCGGTAAAAAGTTTCCATTTACCATATCGTATTGCCTGTCCTTCAGAAGTACAACCAAATGCATTTGCATCTTCTTTAATTATTCGTCCAGTATCTAAAATATTTTGACGATCTTCAACAATTAAAGGTTCTAACTTAAAAGAAGACTTAGGATTATTCCATGAAACAATTACTTGATTAACTCTAGTTTTACTTCCTGTTGTCTCAACTTTTATCTCGTTATCAATAATATTTGCTTTACCAAAATTATAAATAGGAGGACTTGGAGAATCTTGAATAGTAAGTACTTGACCGCCCATCCAATATAGCATACCTCTAAATACAGTAGCCATATCTTTTAAAACTTTATAAGAGTCAGTAGCTTTTGTAAGATAAATATTAGCTCGAAAACGAGGTTCTGTTCCACCTTTTCCATCAGCAACTAATTCATCACAGTATTTTGCAATTTTATATAAAGCAAATTTATCTATATCACTTTCTTTCAAAAAGTGTCCAAGACCGTATCGATCATTGGTAAGCATGTCATAAAAGATCCATGCAGGATTATCCGTATAGTATAAGCCTCTAGATAGCCCACTTTGATTTGTTACATTTTCATCACTAAAACTTCCATCCCATAATTTTTTATACTCTGCTTCTAATAAAGAAGGATTACTGGTTAAATGACGAGGAGTATAGTTTGAGGGAATTTTTACTTTTTTACCTAGTACATCATAAGTTCGGACAGGAACTTGACTATAATCCCTAGAATTAAAAGTAACGGTTGCTAAAGCAGTATGAGGATAATTTAATTTTTCTTTAATAATTGCAACAATACTTACTAAAGCAGAACTGTCAATAGCCGAAGTATTTACTCTATCAAGTAATCTTACAATATTTCTTGATTCACCAGTATTTGGATCGTTATAATATTGAACAACACTAGCATCGTAGTTGTCTCCATTTGGATTATCAACTCCTGTGGGAGTAAGTCGAGTAAATAAAACTCGTATATCTTCATAGGGTTGAAAAGCTTCTAAGTTATTTATTAGTACATCTTTTGAAAAAGCAGTTTTTTGCTTAGCTTGGTCTGCAAGAGTTCTAATTATATATTGACCCTTTTTTACACGCCAAGCACCGTCTCTTTTAAAATATACGTGAATTTCGTGACCGGCTGCTTGTCTGTATAAGTCTCCTTGACCTCCTATATGATATAACCCAGAAGGATATCTATACTGAAGTCTTAATTGATCAATTTCTGCAATTTCTCCAGCGCTCATATTTGCACTGAAAGTAACTACTCTTGTTGCTAGCGTAATTCTACCAATAGTTTTATTTCCGCCACCTCCGTTTCCGCTTCCAGGAGACGTAACAGTTGTCCATGCTTCTGTTCCAACACTAGTTGAGAATGCATTACGAAAATATTCTGTTCCAGCTTGACCTGAATGATGTTGTCCAATTACTTGAAAAACTGCTGTATCCGACCCAGATAAGGTAACTGATTTACTTGCTACACCAACTCCTGCTAGTTGAACTAAAGGAGCTTGATTTATTGTTCCAGTTCTGAATTGTACGCTACTATCTTCTACTTTATATGTTGTATTATCTGCGGTATGAGTGCCACTTATAGCAAACTTTCTTTTAACAAGACCTGTAGTATATAAAGTATTATTAACAAGAGTTAATACTTTAGAAGCACTAATTTTTATTTGAAAGCAAACATCTACTGCTATTTCTACATCTGTACCTATATCTTTTTCAGGGTCAAATAAAAGTCCTAACCCTGTACCACTATGATTCAGAACTTCTAGTTTTGCAAAATTTTCAGAACCAGATGTTGAAGCACTTGCATTCTCAGTATCACGAATCTCACTTACAGTATATCTTTGCTGTCCTCCTTTACTTAGACCAGTTAATTTTTTTACTCTTACTCTATGTATTGCATTTGAAATATTTCCACTATCAGTTACATAACTATGTAAAAAACTATTATTGGAGTCTTTATCTTGAACTACAAGTATTGCAGGGTCTACTCCAACAACAGAACCTTGTGTAACTTGTAAAATTTTTGCATTTATAGTTTTAACATTATATATAAATATATACCGAGTTTCACCATCATCTGTTGCGGCTAATTCTGAAAAAGCTGAAGTTGTTGATACATCATTTTCAAAGACAGTTACCCCTGCGTTTGCTCCTGTTGCATTAACAGTAATAGTGTATTTTTCTGCAGAAAATACAGTTTCTTTAGTTTTGTCCCCAATTGGGTCTCCATCTAAAAATACAGATCCTTGATTCTCTGATAAACCTTCAATTTGTCCTTCAGAAATTAAATCTGTTATCGAAACTGTTTGAAATTTATTATTTAAACCTCGACGATACGCATTTGCAGAGGAAAACCTTCTTCTATCTCTTGATGTTATTGATGAAGTTGCCATTATCCAAAAATACTCCCAAATTGCCAAAATGTACTTAGATCTTGTGTATCTGGATCTCTCCATGTCAGTATATCTTCAGCTTCTCTAGTTGATGCTGGTTGACCGCTTATTGTATCAAAAACTATTGGTTGCCCTGGTATTCGTAAATTTCCATAAAGCACTGGTACAGGGTCTCCCTCAATAACATTTTGTTCTGCTCCATTAAACATATAAGAAGACTCCTGATCTGTATCCTTTGCAGGATCTGGAGCCATCATTTCCGAGAGCCCTGTCATTGCTAAATTTGTAGCAAGTCCCATTGCCATTGTTCCCATCATTCCTGCAGCACCTAATCCTGCACTGACTGCCCCCATGAAACCCCCGCCTGCAGTCATTGCACCGGTAAAACTAAAAGAAGTTGCTCCAAAAGTAGTGGCCGAAAGGCCTCCTACTTGAGTTACTGTTCCCATCATATAAGGCGCTGCTACAACGACAGCTATAACAGCTATTGCTGCGAGTATTTTTCCAAAACCTTTTGATCCTGCAGGAACAACAGTAACTGTTACGTCTCCTTCTTTTAAAGGAAGTAAAAGTTCAGGTTCATGCTCTATATTTTTATCCGCAACATCAATAACAAAACCTATATTTTTCTCATGACAATCAATTAAGTATTTTTTAAATCCATCATGGTTTGCATCTATACAACGAAAAATTTCTTGCATATTTTCAGCATTAACTGTAAAATTAGTACCAAACTTTTCTCCGAGTTCTCCTTCTAAGTAAATTTTACGCTGCATATCTATACGCTCCTGTTAAACTTTTGTGCCATGCTGGATATAAACTTTCTCTACAAGATAAACGATTTACTGCATGATGATAAAATATATCGTTACCTAGATAAACTCCACAATGATTATTTTTAGGTGCCATCATTTGAAATATTAATACATCATTTGGTTCAATATCTTCTAGTTTTATAGGTTCATGTTTCCAATCCGCTATTACTTCTTCTGTAAAATAATCTAAATCTTTTTCCCACCAATCATCTTCAAACATTAACCGTGAAGGAATTATAATATTTTGAGTTTTTAAATAATCTCTTAAAGCCTCAAAACAATCTCTAGTTCCAAATTCATACTCTCTTCCATATAGATCTGTAACTTTATTTTCTGGTTCTACTACTGTTAAATCTAAATTCGGATAACTAAAAATATAATAAGGAATTCCTAATGCATTACAATAATCTATATCTACTTTTGTTGGCTCTGATGGTCTATCTGGATGACTATGTATAATTCCTATTATATCTGTTGTTCTTAATAATTTTAAGTATTCTTGTGAGTCAATAATAAAGTCTTCATCATCTTGTGCTACATTTGTACACGGAAACCATTTTTTCTTTCCCTTTACTATTGCTAGAACACCGCATCCTTCTCTTGGATACTCATTTTCAAAGTGTTGTTTAATATCTTCAATAAAATCCATTACCTAAACTTTCTACTTCCAGGAAAGCCTCCGAAAGGTAAAAGTCTTCCTGTATCTTTATCAACAGAAGGTACAGTATTCATAAGAGTTCCTGCTGAGTTATGTGGTTTTGCTTGATATCGACTTTTACAGGATTTTAATAGTTTTCCACAACTATCTCCTGGCTCCCAGAACAAAGAGTTTGCTTCTGGAACTTCATTGTTTGCTGTAGCTATAGTTCGTGTGTTTCTCCAAATTGTGGATGTGTCAGCAAGAATTATAGAAGATTCAGTACTCCAGTTTGCAAAAGGATAAATTACATACTCATTTCTTAAAGAATCATTTGAATTTACTGCGTAAGTTTTATTGCTCCATAAAGTATATAATCTAATTAATTGCCATAGAGAACTACCTATAGCGGGAAAAGTATTAACAGTTCCACTTGCTCCTAAATAAATCCAATATAATTCATCGTTATTGTCACGATCAAAAGCAGTAAAAACTATATCATTTTCAGCTAATGTTACAGAAGTAGCAGGTGTACTTGTTCCAGACCATTGCTTTGGAAATAAACCATTTACTGGGTTACTAGAAGTTCGTGGTGTATAAGTTCCTCCAGAATAAGTATGTGTTACTCCTTTAAAAATAATTGGTTCATCATTTTGCGTAAAATAAAAATTAAAATTTTGATTTGCAGAAACATACGTTGTAAGTCTCCCATTGAGATTCCATGAACAAGCTCCTACATTTTTTGGAGTATATTTCTTATACGTAAGACGCCCAGGTTCTTTATCAGTAGCAGCACTTCCATCAGTAGATATTTCAGGCAACCCTAAATTAACTGTTAAAGAAGTATCACTTGCTATAGCAGTAATAGTCCGAAGATATTTACCACCAATTAAAATTTCGTCACCAACTTTAAAGTCACCTGTATTAGTTCCAGTCCCATCAAAAGCTGTTCCTTCTCCAACAACTGTTGTTCCTCCATTACTTGCTACTGATACTGCTCCTGCTAAATCTGACCCTGATACGGATTCTTTTAGTCCTTTATATATCCAACTACAATATTTTCCTACTACTTCTCTTCGTGGAACTCGTACCCCTGCTAAGTCAAATGGTACTGAAAGTTCAATATTAACCATTATATTTGTTTTGCTTGCAATTCTATCTATAATATAAGTTGCTTTTGGAAATTCTATTGCGGCTTTTGTTGCAGAAGTTGCTGGATCAATATTTAAATATTTTTCAAGAGTTTTTCTACGAGTAAGTCTTTTTCCAATTAAATTATTTAATTTAAAATTAGAGATTCCCGGTTTTGCTCCGCCTTCTGCGGCTGTGGAACTAAATGCATTTTGAAAGGTTGATCCCGTTAAAAGTAAAGATTCAACATTTGCAATTGTTAGATTTGGACGTCCCATTGCACCATCATTTGCTATTTCTAATCCATCCATTACTATTGGAAATCCATAATAAGTATTTCCGTCAAAAACGATTGGTCCAAACCCATCATCGTCTATATCACTTCCGGTAACAATCATGCCTACTGCAATTCCTCCAGTTCGTCCGCCAGAAGGAGTATTAGAACTAATATTATCTACAGTTACACTATATGCTCCCGTACCTACAGCTCCATTTACATCGGCTGTAATTGTGTACGAAGCACCATCCTCATTATCAAGTCCAGTAAAAGTTAGTTGTGCATCGTCTGTAAAAGTCTGTGGACGATTAAGTTTAACTACAGCGCCACTTATACTTGTTACACGAACTGTACTATCTACTCCAGGATGAAAATAAAGAGTAGTAGAATCACTATATTCTAACTCAAATAAATCAAGAATTCCGTCAGGAATCTCTAATGCCTGTATATCAGTTGTTATTAAATTAGTACTCATGGACCATAGATTCTTTCAAATTTTGCACTTAACGAATAACTTCCACTATTTGAATAAGTAGTAGACCAATCAGAGCATACTACTTTTATAGTTTTTTCTCCTGTAGCTGTTGTATCATTTGTATCTGGTATTGTAAAGTTAAAACTTGTTACTCCTGCTTTATTATCAAAAAATTTAACAATGTCATCCACTACTGCTTTGTCACGGTGTACAAAGTCAACGCTATACTCCTCTTCTATTGAGTTTAAACCTTTCTTTGCTCTTTGCTGATAACCATCCCCAAACTTTGCTTTTCTTATCTGAGGACTTGACTTTCGAGTTAAAGTTTTATCAGGAATTATAGTTGCTGTAGTAATACTTGTACCTGAAATTTGAAAACCTATTGCCATTATGCTGCTCCATATGGGTTAAGAATACCACCCGATCGTTTTTGATATTGCAATTCTTCTTGTACTGCTCTTGCTACTAATTTGCCTAAATCTGCTCCCATAGACGAGTCTGATTGAGTTCTAGTATCTGCCTTTCCTTCATTATCTATACTTACATTTACTGTAACATTATTTGTTCCCATTCCAGAACCTGGAGTAACAGGAATAGAACGTCCATCAGGTAATGGAACTACAGCTTCATTATATTTTCCTTCTCCTATCATTCCAAGATGAGGACTTTTTGCGATTCCTCCATTTGCGTACTTACGGAAGCCGCCTTTTACAATCCCGCCGTTTGCGAAGCCGAATATTCCAGCAATAGAACTAAAAAAGCCTCCAACTCCCGTACCTCCAGCTCCAAACATTCCTGATAAGCCGGAGAAAAGATTCTGAAAAACACCACCAAAATCTGTAAGAAGACCAGAAAATAAACCCCCTAATTTAGTTAAAAAGGGCGCATCACCATCAAATAATCCGGTTAATCTTTCTGTAAAGTTACCAAGTACACCAGCTAAACCTCCTGCTTTCCTATTGGTGGTTAGTAGTGTGTGTTCTAGAGCCTCACTGGCAACTTTTCCGCTTGGCTGACGAATTCCATTAGTTACGTTATTTTGACCAGCTACTTTTGTTTCCACACCCATTTCTTTTCCTATGGCTTCTACATGTGTACTTTTTGCTTTTTCGGCTTCAGAAAGTGGGGTCTTTAGCCCCTCTAATTCCTGTGCAGTAAGACCCCCGTCTTTAGCTGCTTGAAACCCTTCAATAATTCCTTCAACATGAGAACGTTTTATTAATTCTGCTTGTTTTTCAGCTTCAGATTTTCCAAAAAAAGCATTACTAACTTTTTTAGTAATTTGTTCTGAAAATTTATCAGCAAAAGAACTTAAAGTTCCTCGAGCAATTCCTATAACAGCATCTTTTATACTATTCTGATCACCTTTTAAAAAGTCTGAGAAGTTTTTCTGAAAACTAGTTTCAAATCCTGATTTTAGAGCCATTGATAGCTGATGCCCATCGGTAATCATCTCTTTAAGGGTATCTTTTTGTGCATTTAAAAAGTCTAGTTGTGATTCATAACTTTCTATCTGTTCAGTGCTTAAAGTGTCTTTTGCTAGTAAAAATCCAACAATTTCTTGCTCTTTATCTCTTATTTCATTAATTTTTAAAGATATCTTTCCCCTTTCTTCAACTTCTTTTGCTAATAAAGGAGGAAGCCCTCTTTTTCCTATTTCTATTCTTGTTTTTATATTATTTTTTTCTGTTGCAGAAAGTTTAGACATCTTTTTATAAGTCTCTAACATATCATTTATTTGATTCTGCAACTTATCAAATCCCTCCTCGGTACCGTCAAGTACGAACTGAGCTCCCAGTATACCGTCTACTACTTTTTTGAGTTCGCTATCTTTATATTGTGTTTTGAACTCAAGGATTTCTGACAACCCCTCTACTTTCTTCATTCCGTTTGATATTTCCTGTAAGCCGCTTATAAACGGGGTAAATGGAGTTTTAAAACTACCCATCTTACTCATAGCGTCACTAAACTTTTTGAATCCAAATATTACTTGTTGGTTTGCCCGATCAAAATCTGTAAAAGCTTTTTCTCCTGCAGATAGCTCTTTTACTAATACTCTAATTAAGGCATTTACTTCATTCCCTGCCTCTACTAAAGCCAGGTTACCCTCAGTGGTTTCATCATATGTTCCGTTAACTAGAAGTAGTGCATCATTAAGACTATTTATTCTAGTTTGTTGAAGACCATATGCATTATTATTTTTGTCCATGAAGGTTAAACGATATTCTTCTTCCGCTACCATTTCTTTAAAAACGTCCTTATAGCCCTCCATACTATCTCTCAACATATTTATCTGGGCTTTTGCTTTACGAACGGCATCTGGATCTGGAGCAGTGTTTCCAGCAGCCTCTGTTACGTTAGTCCCCGCATTAAAAGAGATTCCAGCCCCTAATGAAGAACCACCCGCCACTGGGTTCGCTTTGGCATATTTTGTTGCCTCACTAAAAACTTTTTCATTAAAGTCATATAGTTTCGTCATAATGGCGAGTTGATCTTTCAGTTCTGTGTTCATTTCTCCCAACCGTCTTAAGGGCTCTCTATAAACGGCTTGTAAAGAGTTTTTAACTCTAATTCCAAAATCATCAAAAGAATTTCCGGTAGATATTAAAGAGTTTCTTGCCTCGTCAATAGCATTTTTCATCTTTTCAACATCTTTAGCAACATCTGCTATTACTCTCTGATTTGCTAGTCTTTCTTGATCTGCAAATACTTTTTGATATAAAGATTTCAAAAGAACACCGGCAGAAATAATTAAACCAATATATCCTGCTGCTCCTAAAATTTTACCAATAGCATTTGTGAATCCCATGGTTATTCCTTTCATAATTCCCATGGTTCTGCCATGCTCAGCAATTAGAGTTCCCCAATATATTTGCCAACCTGTTCTCATTTTTGTTAAACCCGTCTGATTAGCTCTCTCCATCTCTAATAGAGATAACTTAGCAATTTGAGCAGTTTTTCGAGCTTCTCTTTGATTAGTCCTTTCAAAGTCTAATACTTTAGATTTCTTTCTATCTATTGCATCTTCGAATCTTTTTACATCTTGTTTGGTTAAGTTTCCTTTTCCCGCTGCAGCTTTAGAAATTCTTTCACCCGTTGCTCCTCCAGGATTAAATGCCTGCATACGTTGTGCAATTCCTTGAGTAGAAGTATCTACACCCTGTAGTGTAGGCATTGCAGGGGTTATACTTCGTACAATACCAGCTCCCAAACCTGCAAAAGCAACTCCTAATGCTGTTACATTATCAGCCATGATATTTCCAATAAAAGAAGATAATGGCTCAATAACTTTCATTATTGTATTAACTACATCATCAAAGGCTTTTCCTAAACGTTCAATTCCACTAACATCTATATCGCCAAATTTATCAAACTTGTCATTAGCTTGTTCTAAAATTTCATTTGTTACTGCTTGTGTCCTTTCGAATGCGGTTAAATCCTTTGCAGCAATTCCTAATTTATCAGCATACTTACTAGTCGCTACTTCTAATCTAAGAATAATACCTAATTCATCTAATAGTTCTGGCTCTGCTTTAGTAGCACCACGAACTAAACGATTGTAAGAATCTGTTAAATCTCTTCCAAGAGCTTTTGAAACATTTGAGGCTGCTTGTGCTAAACCTGATAGTTGATCACTACTTAGGCCGGCAGCAGTACCTATTGCAGCTCCTTGTGCTGCGTCAGCATATTTCAATAATCCTTGTGTCGCACTTTGTAGTTGCATTGTTACTACTTTTAAAGAAGTTCCTGTAGTTGCGGCATATAACTCTTGACCTTCTCTTAATACTCGTAAATCTCCCGCTTTCTTTAAAAAGTTATAGGCGGCAGAAATAGCAAAGATATTTGCAGCAAGAGTCGCATAAGCAGCTACAAGGCCACCTGTGCCTTGTGCCATTTTAGAAAAGTTTTTCGTAGCGTTAGAAGAAGTATTTGCTACTCCTTTTATATTTCGGTCAGCAGTTCTAGCACTAGTCGAAGTTTCATCAAGATTTTTTCCGAGTTTTTTAGCATCAACGGCTACTCGTTTTGTAGTGCCTTTATCATCAATAACTACATCAATAAATACCTTTTTCTTTGCCATTATCCCTTCACATTATGAGTGTATGTTTTTCCACTCGCTTGCTGTCTTTTTCGCTCTTCAGCTTTTCTTTTTACTTGTTGTTCATCTGATCTATACTTCATTATAACACCATCATACATTTGCATAAAATATAAAGTCTCTTTTTTATTTTCAATTTTATATAGGTCAAAAATCTGAGTAGTTTCTATCCAGTTCTTTCCCATGTAAGTACCCGACATGCCATCCCATCTATCCGATATTAATTGGTGCATAAAAAATGCCACTTGTATCTCCTCTGGAAAAACAGAGGCATCAAGCGGCATCTTTTCGGGATCAGGCTCTTGACCTAATTGTTCGCAAATTCTTAGATATTTTTCAAGATCAATCTTATCTTGTTCTTGTACATACCGAACAAGTAGCGTTTTTATCTCAGCTACTTGTTCCCAGTAAAATTTTCAAGATCACTCACCGTTTCTGTTACCCACGTATCAAAATCCACAGCATTTTTCATTAGTAACTGTGCATTATCTTCAGTATACGCTAGGCAGTCTTCGGGATCAAATTGCGAAACATCCACCAAAAGAAGCTCTTCTAAGTATGAATATTTTAAACCTTTCCATCCTTTTATTACCGCCTTACAGTAGTTAACTAAAAACTTATCCTCGTCTAACTCTTCTTCAGGTTGACGAGTTTTTTTATTCCACTTCGTGCTTAAACATTTTTTTCGAAGTTTTACTAGTTCTTCTCGTGCTAAGAAACAAAGATCAACAATCATCCCTTCACATCCAGGATAGGGAATTGATACTGTCTTACTTGGAGTCATTAAACTCGCTAATGATACTGGTTCTTTTTTTACTGGCTGTTCTGGCATTGCGATAATCCTTATTAAAATTTATAGAGATAGTATAATTCAAAAGACAAAAAATGTCAAGAATTATTTTTGGAGGGTGAGATAAAAAAGGGGCCGAAGCCCCTTTATGAGTTAAGCGTAGTCTGTTACAGGGAAGTAAGTAAGAGCTGTGATTTCGTCAGCTGTTCCAAAGTCTGTTGGTAGAGCTTCAAAACTTGTTTCTAGAGAAATTACATCTTCTACTTGGTGAGTTGGTACCGTTATGTGAGCGGTTGGGAATTCAATTTTTAAAGCAGGATCGCCACTTGCAGCAGTTGCAGCAGTTGCACCTCCAATATCCATTGTTACCTTAAACTTGTTCACAACTTTACCCATCGCACCATCACTTACTAGATCGTTAAAGAACTGTCTGGAAGTACCAGAAGTTATATCAGCGTCATCTAGTGTTAAGTAACAAGTTGCATTACCGTTAGCAGTTCTTGTTCCTGTTACGTGCTCGAGCGGTTTGTTAATAGCACCGAGTTCTTCCGGTACAAGGTATGTAATATTATTTGCAATATTAAAACTTCCACCAGTTAGTGTTAGGCTATACTTACCATTTGCTACTATGCCTGTGCCTGTATTATAACTACCTGCAGCGATAGCAACAAGTCCGGTTGCATTACCTAAGTTTTCTGCTTGAGCTTTTGTACCAAACAGTGCAAACTCAGTAGTAGGATTTGTAGTACCTGCATACGTTCCAGTTTCATCTCCTACTCGAACAAAGTGATGTGTACTATTTAAAGAAGTATTTCCAGTACATCCTGTTATAAATACTTGATCACCAGTTGTAAGACCATGGGCGGTACTTGTAGTAACAACTTCATTAGTTACATCAATTGCACTGATAGTAGCATGCTGGCCCGGAAAAATTGTACTAACTTTATCTGTGCTTGTTGCTGCTTCAATACTTACTGAGGTTAGTCGATTTCGAATAAAGTTCTTTGTACTAGTTGTTGCTTCATCAATTGCTGCTGTTACACCCATTGTACTAGCTGAAGAAGCTACAAGATTAAACTGTCTTCCTGCAGCATTATCTGTATCAATAAATATATCACCAAGAGCAATAGTAGTTCCATCAGTTGTAGTTGCACTATCCGAAGGAGCACTTATACCTGTAAATACATTACCGGAAACATCTTGTACTTCTTTTGCGAATCCTGTCCAGCTTAATGTAGCGATACCATCAACATCAAAATCAATACTTACATCATTTACAACAGCTTCTGGTAATCTGTATACTAACGGATTTGAAGTTGCTGTATCAATCATAAAGTAAAGAGTTACACTGGTAAGTGCCGATCTATTAGATTCTGAAACTTTAATTACTGAACTATTAGTAGCTGGTGTAATAACTGCTCCACCGGATACTGCTGGATTAGTTGCTCTTGTAAAGAGATTACTTGAATATGTATCTGCTCCAAACATAGAAGCCCACAGAACTTCTTCAACAGCATGAGTTTCTGCCGCTGAGTCTGACGAAACTGTACCTGACGGTGTAGGACTTCCTGCCTTTGACTTAAAAGGTCGTACATACGATGAAAATGAAAATTCTGCAGGTGCCAAAGAGTCGGTAAACATACGACGACCCCTTCTACTAATACCTGCCGTACTTTCCATTTCCGCTAATGTTATCTCAGATGTATTTGTTGTCTGAGAGAAGCTGTAACCATCTAGAATTGGGACTTCCCATACTGCTCCTAATCCTAGTTTGGCTGCGACTTCTGTATTATCAGCCGGGTTACGAAATTGTACAAACATTCTCGTGTCACGACTAAAATATAGTTGTTGTGCCATAGTTGTCTCCTATGAAACTTGAAAAGACTGGTCGTGAATTTTTATTCGTGCCAGAATTTTCTAATATCGAACCTCTATAAGTATTTCTCCTACTCCTAAAGGATCTAATACACCTTCATCAGTATCTATACTAACGACTGTGATTTGTTGAGTAAACTGTTCTAAACCATTTCTATCATTATACATTAGACGGCTGTTTTCCTCTATAACAGTTTCTACGTCTTCTATTAGTTCATCTAAGGCTTCTACGGAGTTTTCTTGATTAACATAACAACGTATTGTTACGTTTAAAAATCTATCTTTGTAACCTCCACCCTGATACTGCCTACTTTCTGCTCCCGCATTTAAATGTACTGCTGGGAATTCTTCAACTTCATCCCAAAACTTTAATCTAGGACTAGTTTCTGCTACTGCTTGGAAGTATAATCCTCTTCCATCAATTAATGCGAATTTATCTGCAAGAGCTTTTGTTATCCCTGATCTACGAGAGGTATATAATCGTTCTTTTCCCATTATACTCTCCTAGTATAAAATCTTCCTAAAGCCAATTCTGCGGCGATTTCTCGTATTGAAAAATCAATTAGTTGTCGAGGATCTCTTTCAGGACTCGACCAGTTTCCTCTCGACCCTGTTTCAAACACTTGGTACGGATCTCTTTGATAAGTATACCCAATACTTGGAAACCCTTTTGGAGTCTGTGAAACATCCGTTAGTTTAACACTTTCTGCAAATCGTCCACTAACGTTCTCCATTCTAGGGAACCCCATATTCTTCTTAATCGTTCTGGGCAGCTTTGTATTAATCATTGAAATCATATTAAAATGTGATTTCTGTCTTGCTTTCCTGCCAGAAGGCTTTCTACCTGATGCTGCTTTTTTGCCTACAACTACTGGAGCTGTCTTAAATGGATCTGCGTTACCTCTTGTGGCTCTTTTCTTTCTTGCATTACTTTCCGTTAGTTTAGAAGTCTTTATTTTTTCCGTTTTAATATTGTGTCGTACATTCTTTCCATGAGGTAAAGCCAGAGCTAATGCATTTAAAACTTTCTTCTCTCTTTTAGCTCTAGGGGAATCCGACGCTTCAAATTCTGCCCACTGTTCTGCACTTATACTATCAATAATCTTTTGTAAATCTGCCTGAATTCCTTCTATCTCTGCCTTTTCTCCACTAGCTTGAGACCTATTTACCCAGTTGGATTCTAAGTAAATTTTTAATTTTTCGGGGGTCTTTTTAGTATCTACATCTATAGCTAACCCGAAGGTATCGTTATACTTATCTGGTAGGCCTTCTGTAGAAGCAACTAAAGCATCCAGATTAATTTTAGCATCTCGTATCTGTTGTTTTGATACAGCATCAGTTTCATCATGTCCCAATTCTAAAAAGTAAAATTGTGACTCTAAGCTTGATCCTGATTTACTTTCTCGGTCTGGATTATAAAATTTATCTACATCTTTTGTAGAAGATTTTCCATCTCTACTTCTCTGTCTATGTCTATTTTCATCTATATACGTATCTATAGCTTCTACTATAGGTGTCTGGTGAGTTTGCTTTCTCTTTTTTATGTAGTTGAAAACATTAGTTCCTGAACCACCAGTAGGTATTGCAACTTCTATCTCTGCACGAAACTGAGAAGTCTCATTTACCTCTACCGAATATTTAAGCTTTTCGTTAGCTTTACCTTTACTGTCTGCTTCTAGTTTTTTAAAGTCTTTTATAACAGCCCTTACGAAAGTTTTAACCAAACCTTTTAGAGCATCATACATAGCCTTATGCTCTGTCTTAAACCCTGGGCCAAAGTTACCGCCGCCTCCTACTTCTCCTTTAGCTTTTCCTGCTCCTCCTTTCTCTAACTGTGTTACTGCTTGTTTCAGAACACGTCCATAACTAACAACTAAGACATGCACTTTAACATCAGAAGTACCTTCACGATAAGCTTTATTTTTAAAAGCTAACTCTTTATGTATCTCTTTTAATTTGTCTAATACTTTTTTTCTAGACATTAGAAGTTTTTATATAGGTCTAATACCCTCTTAATGTGGTCGGGGAATCCTACATTGTTTGATTGTCCAGAACTTCCTTGGTTCTGTATACTAGCACCTGCTATAGATTGCCTTTGCTTATGCTCGTCCTTTAGATAGTAAGTAATTAAATCAAGCACTGCGAGCTTAAGATCAGAAGGCACAGCACTATAGCCGGCTGTATAAACTATTTTGACTGCGCCTACTCCTTGAGGCCAGTCTTTGAATCCTCCAGAACTTAAAGTTCTAAATACACTATCTGTTTCAGTATTTAAATAAAATTCATGATCTGTTGTTGTAAGAGTTGTATAAGAAGCATTATATGAAGTTCTTTCTTGTACACTTACTATTGTATTTGCTGGACTTTCTGTTAATTGAACAACATGAGTACCCCAATTAATATCAAAAGTCTCTGTCTTATTTGAAGAATGAAAATCTACAAAGCTATTTCCACAATAAGTTTTTACTAATTGGCTCACGGAAGGAATTAATACATTGAGTCGGGCATCATCCTTCGGTTGAGTGATACCTTCCGCAGTTTTATAATCTTGTAATGTAATTAAATCAGCCATAAGTCAATTATTAAAAACTTGGGGGAGGGATTTCCTCCCCCTAGTTACTAGAATCACTAGTGTAATTCTAATTAAGCGTACGATTTAGGCGTACTCTATTCTAACAGCACCGTTGTCACCAGGATGCGCTGCAGCAGCAGCTTCAAGCTCATTAAATCCTAAGGATTGAGCAGCTACTATTGCGGTACGCTGACCAGCAACTTCGTAATCGGTTTCAATGCTTACGCCCTTCAACCGAGGTATAACATAGTTATTAACCGCAACTGCAACAGCAGCTGAAGTTGTTACAGCACCGCCAGCACCAGTTTGGCTAGCCAGAGCGTCGGAAGCTACTACAGGTGAACCGTAGATAGAACCAACCGCACCGATCAGCTTCATTGCTGTATCGCTACCAACTTCTGACACGTCAGAGAAGGCTGCATCACCAATAAGGTTGTAATACTGATCCACAGGAACAATATAAGCAACATCACTAGGACTAACACCAAACTTGCCCATTTCAGATCGAATTGAAAGCAAGTTAGCACCAGTAACAGCGTCTGAACTACCAGAGGCATCGAGATCAGCTACGAGAGTTGAGTCAAATGCATAAGGTGAGTTAGCACCATCAGTACCAGTTCCGCCTACAAGACCCTTGAAGGATGAATTACCCAGCAAGATTGCTTGGTCAATTGCCTTCGCGTGTGCTCGTGCAAGAGCGGAAGTAATCATCGGAAGAAGTGTAACTACTACTTGCTCGTCAGTATCGTTGCTGATAAAAGTACCAGAAACTAGTCTGAAGGCTTGTAGCAATATGCGATTTACATTATAGTTGTTATCGCTTGCACCTTTCTCTTCCAATAGGTTAGCAGCGGTTTCTAAACCGGTTGCATTGAAGTTTGCGACTTCAGTATCAGGAGCAATTGGTAGTACAGTTGCACCAGACAATACCTGGATCTCTTTGAAAAGAGGAGCTACTTTTTGCTCGAGTCTGACAGCTTCTTCAAAAGCTTGAGAAACACTTACGTCGATACCAGCTGCGCTAGTAGCATCATAAGTTATGCCTGCTTTTTGAAGTACGTCTTGACCGTAATTGGTGTCAAAACCCTTTCTTGTAACTTTTCCAAGAATATGAGCATAAACCATTTCTTTCTTAACATCGTCAGAAAGTGTAGTAGATTTACGATCAGCAAATATACGCTTTGATTCACGCATCTTGTCAAGTTCTTCTTGCTTTTCTTTGAGAACTGACTCATGCTGCTTCATGATCTCATCGATCTTAGCGTCTTTCTCAGACATTTTTGCATTAAGATCTTCCATAAGTCGGTCTGCACCTGACTCAATACCAGTCTTAATGGCTGTTTGTACTTCTTGGTCCTGTTGAGCTTTGGCTTCTGCATCAGCAGCGGCTTTTTCCTCAACGTCTTTTTGTACAGCCTCATCGGCTGCTTTTTGCTCGGCTTGCTTC
>CESO01064527.1_pt1 | contig 21596 bp, 14 predicted proteins | sample 356341 | NCBI WGS metagenome assembly CESO01 (sample SAMEA2621812, study PRJEB7988) | marine metagenome | biome: marine biome (ENVO:00000447); feature: deep chlorophyll maximum layer (ENVO:xxxxxxxx); material: "saline water (ENVO:00002010), including plankton (ENVO:xxxxxxxx)" | depth 35 m | reverse complement strand
CTTGGGTGTAAACCAAGTGCTCTGAACCAACTGAGCTACGCGCCCGATTTTGATGACCAAATATAGAAAAAAACAACTTAAGATGGTTTCTTTTTAATCAAGTCTATTTTAAATTCATTTTTCTATGAAATAATTTATCAATAACGGTCGTGGGTTGACCAATATAGTGTTCAAAATAAGTTTTTTCAACCTCCCGATCGCAGTCGTGCACCAGAATATTACGTGTATTTAGTTGGGCTGCGGAATAGATACTCTGCATTCTTCCCGGAACCTTGTCGTTGTATCCTCTAGGCCCATCAACAAAAACTACATCCCAAACCGTGTTTTTGACATAGTCGGGTAACTTCATCTGGAGGCGATCATTTTGACCAAGGAGTTTTTTCCAATTTCTCCTGCACGTCGAATAACCCACTTTTAGGACATTGATTTCAGGGCGTACCTTTCTACTAAACCTGATCCACTTCCTGATGTCTTCTAGGAAAAGGGTATTTCCACCCTCATTGATGGAATACCATAGACTGCTGTCTTTTCCAACGCTGAAAACCAAAATATTTCCCGGTGTGTATTGCTTAATCAATTCTCCAATAAATTCATACTCCGCAGCAGTCCCATTACCGGGATTTGAAGCCTCCAAGGATTCATATGGGTTCATTAAATTTTTTTAGATGTAGTATGTAAATTTACGAAGTTTATTGGGTTGGGCCTCAGAAAACTAAAGAATCTCAGCTACCACAAAGGTACTCCCCCCAACATAAATAAAATCATTGGCCTGCGCTTGGTTTATGGAGGCAGAATAAGCGGTATCAACAGAGGGGTAAATTTGATGATGGAGGTCTAAATTCTGAGCAATCTGTTCCAGATCTTCGATGGACATGGCCCTTGGGATTTTGGGAGCGCATAAGTAAAATCGAGCACTATGGGGGAAAAGTTGGAGTATTTCACCAACGGCCTTGTCATTGACAAAACCTAACACCAAATGAAGTTGACCATAGGAATGAGATTCGATCTGGGGAAGGGTGTATTGTAACCCCTCCTTATTGTGCGCCACATCAGCAACAATCATTGGCGCATCATTCAAAACTTGCCATCTGCCCTGAATACCCGTATTGGAAACCACATTCATCAAACCCACTTTTAATTTTTCCGGATGGAGTTTAAGCCCTTTTAGATGGCTGAGTCCAACCACTGCAGTATGAATATTCTGTCGCTGATAAATCCCTTTTAAATCAGAGGTATAACCCAAATTATCTATTTGATCTGCAAAGATGATTTCTGACTCCATTTTCCGAGCTTTCTCTTGGAAAACAGCTTGGGTTTCCGCTTGAGTCGAACCAATAATGACAGGGGTTTGAGGCTTGATGATACCGGCTTTCTCCCCGGCAATTGCCTCTAGATTGTCTCCCAAAAACTGCATATGATCCCAGCCTATATTGGTAATCACACAAAACTCGGGTTGGATCAGATTGGTTCCGTCCAGTCTTCCTCCCATACCTACTTCGATGACCGCTATGTCCACTTTCTTTTTTGAAAAATAGGAAAAAGTCAAGCCCACAGTCATCTCAAAAAAAGACAGTGAATGGGACTCAAAATAATTACGGTGGTTTTGAACAAAATCCACCACAAATTCTTTCTCAATGAACTTACCATTGATTTTAATTCTTTCTCTAAAGTCTTTTAAATGTGGTGAGGTGTACAAGCCCACTTGAAGGCCGTGTTCTTGCAAAACAGAAGCCATCATGTGGGCCGTCGATCCCTTTCCGTTGGTTCCAGCTACATGGATGGTTTTAATCTGGTCTTGGGGTTGATTGAGGTAGTCACAAAAGTCCTCCATACGTGACAAATCGTGACAATAGGCTTGGGCTCCTTTTTTTTGATACATCGGAAGTTGAGACAACATCCAGGCCAAAATGGAATCGTAATTTTCCAATCTATTCCCCCAATTTGAACTGAATCACAACAAAACCGATTTGTTGGGCAGGTGCTTTGGGGTCGGGAAACCATTTATGTAGTAGCGCAGTTTCTTTGGCGGGTTGAAGCAGGCAGGGGTGTGTGTTGGTAGTTCCCTTTACCCCCGGCTCGGCCTGTACTACATCTCCTTGTCGGTTTACGGTGATTCTGACCACTACGACTCCCTCTTGGTTGCATAGTTGAGTAACTTTTCCCCGAGATTCCAATCGCCGACCATTCAATCCAAATCCTTTGCCCATTCCACCTGGTCCAGCCAAATTGAAATAGATGTTGGCATAAGGGTTGCCTTCGATTTTACCCTTGACTCCGGCAACTTGGTCATTTCCCTCACCTTGTTGATCGGCATTTTCCTCTGTCTTTTTTTGGTTGACCAATTTGGATAAAATATTCTTAGTCGCCTGATCTACTTTTGGTTTGGGCGGCTCCACTTTTTTGGAAACTTCCTTTACGGGTGGGCTTTGTTTTTTTTTGGTTTGATCGGGAACATCAACATCACTGCTCTCTTGCGTGGCCACTTTGGGTTGGGCTGCCTTCTTGGGCGCTGCCTTTGGAGTCGCTTTTTTTTGGGTCGGGTGTGGGGTGGTTTTGGCAGCAACGGGTTGTTGGAGTAATGTCTTGCCCATGCCCTGTGGGGCATTGCCGAAATTCACCTCCATTCCAAAACTAATTGGAGGATCGTAGTACTTTAAACCCAGCAGAAAAAACAAAAGAATCAACAGTGCAGTGATCAAAGTGGTGATAACTGCCGATTTTTTTTCGTGTGGTGTTTTGAGATATTTCATGGTGCATCTACCGCCAAAACAACTTTAATACTGTTTTGATTGGCAATATTCATTACATAAACCACCTGATCTACAGGTACCTTCTCCTCTGCCCTAAGTACGATGGCAGGAGCACTGGAGCTCTTGAGTTTTGCAATCAAGGCTTGTTCAATTCTACCTTTGGAAATTTGTTTGGAATCCAAATAAAACTGAGAACGGTTGTTGATGGTCAGGGAAACAGTATTTCGGTTTTCAGTTTTCCCTTTAGCCTTGGGGAGTTTAACATCAATGGTGTCCAAATTTTTGGCCAATGTTGAGGCGATCATAAAAAAGATCAACAACAGGAAAACAATATCTGTCATCGAAGACATGTTAAATTCCGGTGTGATCTTATTTCTTCCTTTTAAATTCATCCTAGGCAGGTTCGTTCAGTAAATCGAAAAACTCTAAAGAAGTGGCTTCCATTTGATAAACTACTTTATTGGTTTTTACGACCAAATGGTTGTAGGTGATATAGCCAACGATTCCAACAATGAGACCTGCAACAGTTGTCGTCATCGCTGTATAAAGTCCGTTGGATAATAGTTGCATGTCGATATTGCCCCCGGCATTTGAAATCTCAAAAATAGATAAAATCATACCAATTACAGTACCCAAAAATCCTATCATGGGCGCAGCCCCCGCAATGGTCGCAAGAATACTGACATTTTTCTCTAATTTATAAATCTCCAATCGGCCGGCATTTTCTATAGTAGTACTGATGTCCTCCAGTGGTCTGCCAATCCTCGACAGCCCTTTGGCAATCAATCGGGCTACGGGTTTATTCTCACTTAAACAAAGGGCCTGTGCCCCATCAATTTTATGGTTCAAAACATAGGTTTTGATTTGTGCCATAAAATTGGGACTGATCTTGGAGGCAGATTTAATCGTAAATAAGCGCTCAAAATAGATGTAAATGACAATGATCAACAAAAGAAAAAGTAATCCAATGATCAATTGACCTCCCAATCCACCGTCTTTGATCAGCTCTATCAGAGAGAGGGTTTTTTCGGTCTGAAGAGGTGTTTTTTGTATTAGTATCATTAGGTCTAGGGTTTATTATTACAACGATGATGAACGAGAAAAATTTTACCGCATTACAAAATAAAATCTCGCATTAAAATAAAAGTAAGCGACCCCGCTATGAAACCTGCCAAGGCCAGCCAGGAAATTTTTTTCAGATACCAGAAGAAATCAATCCGCTCCATTCCCATTGCTACCACACCTGCCGCCGAGCCTATGATAAGCATACTCCCTCCTGTTCCGGCAGAAAAGGCTATAAAATGCCATATTGGATGATCCATTGCCTCGGAAAACATTCCGATACTGGCAGCCACCAATGGGACGTTGTCAATGATGGCAGAACTTATTCCTAATAACATCACAACAATATCAGAATTGGGAATTGCTGTATTCAAGGAGCCTGCAAATTCAAATAATATTCCCAAGGATTCTAGTGCCGCAACAGCCAATAGAATACCCAAAAAGAAAAGAATACTGGGCAATTCTATTTTGGACAGGGAACTGTGAACAGGACTGTGACTTGAGTATTCATCGTGTTCTTCATCTATTGTGGTAAGGTCGAATTTAGCACTACTAAAGTACTCCGCAAAAGTAGCGACAACAGCCAGGGAAAGCATCATCCCCACATAGGGAGGTAAATGAGTCAAAGTTTTGAATACAGGAACAAAAACAATAGCAGAAAGCCCAATGTAGAGCATGGGGGCTCCGTATTTGTGAGTATCACTGTCTATTTTGTCTATCTCATCGGCTATATCTCCCTTGAAAGCTGGCAAGGTAGAAGCAAGTAAAACAGGAACCACCATACAAACCAATGAGGGAATCAGTAGGTTCATGATGAGTTTGGCGGTGGTTACTTTATTTCCAATCCAAAGCATGGTGGTTGTTACATCACCAATGGGAGACCAAGCCCCCCCCGCATTGGCTGCGATAACAATCAATCCGGCAAACCATAATCTGGTATTACGTTCTTTGATTATTTTTTGAAGTATGGTTATCAAAACTATAGTAGCAGTCAGGTTGTCAATAATGGCCGAAAGGATAAATGCCAATATTGAGAAGATGATGAGCAATCCATTTTTGGACTTTGTTTTGATAAAACTTTTGATGGTGGCAAAACCATTAAAATAATCGATGATTTCAACAATCGTCATAGCACCTAGAAGGAAAATGATGATCTCAGCGGTTTTGCCCAGATGATGCAATAGAATCTCGTCAACATGTACGGGTTTTAGTTCTTTAAAAAGGGTGTCAACTTCAAAAACAGGTAGGTGAAAGATAGAAATTAAGGCCCACAATATGGACATCATGGCCAGTGCGGGTATTAATTTATCGATCTTGAGAGAATGTTCCAGAGTGATGGCCAAGTAGCCTAATGTAAAGATGGTGATAAGTGTAATCTCCATTGATTCGAGTTAAATATTAGGTAAAATCATATTTTGGACTTCCAAAGTAAAAATAATCTCAACCAATACGTGAATTTGGGATAATTATTTTCCCTGTTGAGTGGTCTTGTTGGGCACCCGTAACGCTGGCAAGGCAGTTGATTGAGCCCCTCCATCTCAATAAGCCTAAAAAAGCAAAGATCAATGCTTCTTTAAAATCCACAAGCTCGGGGGTGGGAACTTCTATTTTAGCGTTCGATTTTTTTTGAATGGCTTGAACCAAAAAAGTATTATAGGCACCGCCCCCGGTAAACAATACCAATCCTTCTTCGGGTAAACATTTGGCTATCTCTTGAGCAATATGCTGAATATAGGTATGCAACAAATCTTGTGTTTCTTCATTTGTGTTCTCCTCCAATAGGCTAAAAATACATTCTTGAACCCACTCAATTCCTAATGATTTCGGTGGTTCTTTAGAATAAAAGCGCAGCTTTTCCAATTGCTCAAAAAGTACGGCTATGATTTTTCCACTGGCGGCTATTTTTCCTCCCTCGTCATATGGTAAATCAAGCCGATGGGTTAAAAAGTTAAGAACGGTATTGACAGCACAAATGTCGAAAGCTAGAACCGATTGATTTTGAAAAATACTAATGTTGGAAAATCCCCCCAAATTCACACAAGCTCGATGGTTTTTGAAGAGCATTAGGTCACCCATTGGAACCAAGGGTGCCCCTTGCCCCCCCAAAGCCACATCTTGGGTTCTAAAGTCACAGATAACGGGCCATCGAATTCGATCGGCCAAATGACTCAAGTTACCTATTTGAAAGGTCAAACCCTTATCGGGTTGATGAAATACTGTATGCCCATGAGAGGAGACTGCATCCAGCACTTCTATCTTTTCTTTATCAATGAATTCAACGATAGTAGCCCCCAAAAAATCAGTATATTCAATATCAAGTTTTTGAAGTTTTGCAGGGGATAATTTAACGGCTTCGCTCAATTTTCTTTTCCACCCTATGTTATAATCGATGGTTTTAGAGGCCAAAATTTGAAATGTCCACCCATTAGTTTCTGTAAACCTTACATAAGCCAGATCGAGCCCATCCAAAGATGTTCCAGACATACAGCCTATCATATGGTAAACATCAGACTTTACTTTTGCAGACAAATTTTGCTAAAGTTTAAAATTTAAAAAAAAACAATTTTAAAAATAAATTATTAAAAAGAACAATTGATTAGACATTTAACAAAAAATGAAGCTTAAAATCATAATTTGATAATTGTATTTTATTGTATTTGACAAACTTTTGGGCTTAAACTTTAAACATTTAATTTTAAATTCTTTATTAGAAAAACCATAATAAATGCTACCAGAGAAACAAGGATTATATTCCCCAGAAAATGAGCACGACAATTGCGGTGCAGGTTTTATATGCAGCCTTCAGGGAAAGAAAACCAATGATATCATACATAAAGCGCTTGATATACTGGATTGTTTAGAACATAGGGGGGCTGTTAGTGCTGATGGGAAAACGGGAGATGGAGCTGGTATTCTAATCGAAATCCCACATGAATTTTTGAAAGATCAGTGTAGTTTTAACTTACCTGAATTTGGTGAATATGCTGTAGGAATGGTTTTTTTACCAAAAAAAGACAATCAAAGATCGTTTTGTATTGGGGTTTTAGAGTCTGAATTTAAGAATCAAGGTCTGAAGGTTTTAGGATGGAGAAAAGTTCCAGTAAGAACAGAGATTGTTGGAAAGATAGCCGCCCAAACTGAACCAAAAATTATGCAGATTTTTGTGGGTAAGGGAGATAAGAAAATTACTGAGCAAAATTTTAAAAATAAATTATTTTGCGCAAGGAAAATTTCAGAACATGAAATTTATAAATCCAATTTATCTCAAAATTCTTTTTTTTATGTCCCCAGTCTATCAAACCGAACTATTATTTATAAGGGTCTTCTTATTCCTAAAGATATAAAAGGATACTACTCTGATTTATCAGAGCCTAAGGTCGTAACAAAACTTGCTTTAGTTCATCAACGATTTTCTACAAATACCTTTCCAACTTGGGATTTAGCTCAACCATTTCGCTACATGTGCCACAACGGTGAGATTAACACTTATCGGGGAAATTTTAGCAGAATGGAAACAAGAGAGGAACTTCTTAATAGTGAATTTTTCGGTGAAGATATTAAAAAAATGTTACCAATAATTCTACCAGGTAAATCTGATTCTTGCTCAATGGATATGGCAGTTGAGCTTTTACTATCTACTGGCAGATCCCTTCCTGAAGTTATGATGATGTTAGTTCCTGAGGCATGGGAAAAACATACTTACATGGATGATTTAAAAAAAGCTTTTTATAAATTTAATTCATGTTTAATTGAACCATGGGATGGTCCTGCTTCAATCCCTTTTACTGATGGTAAATTTATTGGCGCCTTACTTGACAGAAACGGTCTGAGACCCTCAAGATACACAGTTACCAAAGACGGGTATGTTGTGATGTCTTCAGAAACAGGAGTTTTGGAAATTGATCCAGTAAATGTTCAAATGCATGGAAGACTTGAGCCAGGAAAGATGTTTCTTGTTAACATGGACGAGGGAAGGATTGTTAAAGATGATGAAATAAAAAAAATAATTACTTCAAAAAAACCGTATGAGAAGTGGATTAGTGATAATTTAATTTTACTAAAAGACATACCTTATAATAAAAATATTGATACCACAGAAAAGGAAAGTTTTGAAACCAGAATGAGGATTTTTGGTTACACTCAAGAAGATATTACTACAATAATATCACCAATGTTAGTAAATGGAAAGGAAGCGATTGGTTCAATGGGGATCGATACCCCACTTGCAGTTTTATCAGAAAAACCACAATTACTTTTTAATTATTTTAAACAATTGTTTGCTCAAGTCACAAATCCCCCTCTTGATGGAATTAGAGAAGAGATTGTTACCGACATAAGTTTAACCCTTGGTGAAGAATTCAATCTTTTCGAAATTTCTGACAAACATGCAAGAAAATTATTTATTAAAAACCCCATTATTTCAAATGATGATATTGATAAGATTTCATGTCTTGATCAAAATAATCTCAAGGCAGTAAAAATTCCTATTCTCTACGAAGTTGACATGGGTTTTAATGGAATTGAAATTTCCATGGGCGACATTGTAAATAATATTGATAATGAAATTACTAATGGTGCTAATATCATTATTTTATCTGATAGAGGAGTATCTTCTTCGTTGGCACCAATACCAGTTTTACTTGCTACATCTCATGTACACAATTACTTTAAAAGACACAAAAAAAGGTCTTCATTCGGCATTATTATCGAATCAGCTGAACCAAGAGAGCCCCACCACTTTGCATTGCTTTTTGGTTATGGTGCAAGCGCAATCAATCCTTATTTGGTAAATGAAATAATTCAATACCAATCTAAGAACAACAAATTAAACATTAATACTGATATAGCTGTAGAAAATTTTAACAAAGCAATTGCAAAAGGTATTGTCAAAATAATGAATAAAATAGGTATATCAACATTAAATTCTTACAGAGGTGCTCAAATTTTTGAGGCTCTGGGTCTATCTCAAAAATTCATTGATGAATTCTTTACAAATACTCCAACTCGAATTGAAGGAATAGGCCTATATGAAATTGAAAAAGATATTAGTAAGAGACACACTAAAGCATTTATCCATGAATCTAATTTGGGCTTGCCTCTCGAAATAGGAGGAGAATATAGGTGGAGAAGAGATGGTGAAGCTCATGTTGTTAACCCCTCAACAATATCAACTTTGCAGCAGGCAGTTAGGAACAAAAGCTTTGATAAATATGAAAGCTTTGCAAAATTAATCAACGATCAAAATCATAAATTAATGACTTTGCGAGGTTTATTTGAGTTTTCGAATTTTGATCCAATACCAATTAATCAGGTCGAACCTTGGACAGAAATCGTTAAAAGATTCAAAACAGGTGCGATGTCATTGGGTTCTATAAGCCAAGAAGCTCACGAAAATCTTGCAGTGGCCATGAATAGAATTGGAGGAAAAAGTAATTCAGGTGAAGGTGGCGAGGACTTGAAAAGGTTTGTTCCTGATAAAAATGGTGATTTAAAAAACTCAGCAATCAAACAGGTCGCATCTGGAAGGTTTGGTGTTTCAAGTCATTACCTGAGTTCTGCTAAAGAAATACAAATTAAAATGGCTCAAGGAGCAAAGCCAGGTGAGGGTGGTCAGCTCCCAGGACCGAAAGTTAATCCCTACATTGCATCAGTTAGAAACTCCACGCCATATGTTGGACTAATATCACCTCCACCCCATCATGATATATATTCAATAGAGGATCTTTCTCAGTTGATCTATGATTTGAAGAATGCAAATAGAAAAGCGAGAATTAATGTAAAGTTAGTTTCTGAAGTTGGAGTTGGAACGATTGCAGCTGGTGTTGCCAAAGCAAAAGCTGATGTAATTTTAATTTCAGGCTATGATGGAGGGACTGGTGCCTCCCCACTGACATCTCTAAAACATGCTGGCTTGCCCTGGGAACTTGGAATTGCAGAGGCTCAACAAACTTTAGTTTTAAATGGTCTCAGAAGTAGAGTCGTTCTTGAGTGTGATGGGCAATTGAAAACTGGGAGGGATGTTGCTATTGCATGTTTACTTGGAGCTGAGGAATTTGGTTTTTCAACTGCCCCCTTAATTGCTAGTGGTTGTATTATGATGAGAGCTTGTCATTTAAACACTTGTCCAGTTGGAATTGCTACTCAAGATCCAGACTTAAGAAAAAATTTTAAAGGAAAACCGGAACACGTAATTAATTACATGTATTTCGTCGCTGAGGAATTAAGACAAATAATGTCAGAGTTAGGATTCAGAAGTATTGATGAAATGGTAGGACAATCACAAAAATTAAATATGAACAGGGCCATTAACCATTTTAAAACAGAAGGAATTGATCTTTCCAAAATCCTTTATAAGCCACACAAAAATATTTCAGAAGATTTAATTGAAAGGAATACTGAACTTCAAAACCATAATTTGGAAAACGTAATTGATTTCAAAATATTAGATGATGCAAAAAGTGCTATTTTTAATAAAAAGTCTATTGAATTAAATTACAGAATAAAAAATACTGACAGAACAATAGGTGCAATTGTAAGTAATGAAATTTCAAACTTACACGGGCCAGAGGGACTACCAAAAAACACTCTGAAATTGAATTTTTTTGGAACTGGTGGTCAAAGCTTTGGTTGTTTTGCCACTAAGGGTTTGTTAATGAAAATTACCGGAACCACAAATGATTATTTTGGAAAGGGGCTCTCAGGTGCTACAATTATTGCAAAGGTTCCAGACGAGGCTACATTTAAATCTAACGAAAATATAATTACAGGAAATGTTGCTTTGTATGGTGCTACAAATGGCGAAGCTTATGTAAATGGAATTGCCGGTGAAAGATTCTGTGTTAGAAATTCTGGAGCTAAAGCTGTGGTTGAGGGAATCGGTGATCATGGGTGTGAATATATGACAGGGGGTGTAACTATAATACTTGGGAATATTGGAAGAAATTTTGCAGCTGGCATGAGTGGTGGTATAGCCTATATTTTCAGTGAGAGTGGCATATTTGATGAGAAAAAATTTAATCTGGAAATGGTAGAATTAGAAGATCTAAACAGCAAAGATAAAGACGAAGTTTTATCTCTAATTAAAAACCATCAAAAATATACAAACAGTAAAATTGCTGGTCAAATTATAAATAATTGGTCTAATAATGTAAAAAAATTTATTAAGGTAATGCCAACTGATTATAAAAGAGCTCTTGAGATTCTTGAAAAAAGTGAAAAAGAAAATAAAATTAGTTAACTATGGGAAAGCTTAGGGGGTTCATAGAATACGACAGAATTAAAGAACCTGTCGTAACACCAAAAAAACGAATAAGAAATTACAAAGAATTCACAATTGCTCCAAACAATGATGAATTACTGGAACAAGGGGGAAGATGTATGGATTGCGGCGTCCCATTTTGTCACAGTGGTTGTCCGTTGGGTAATTTGATACCGGATTTTAACGATGCTGTCCACAAAAATGAATGGCAAAAAGCGCTCAATATTTTACACTCTACTAATAATTTCCCTGAATTTACCGGTAGACTTTGCCCCGCTCCTTGTGAGGAGGCTTGTGTCCTAGGGATCATCAACCCACCAGTGTCAATAGAATTAATTGAAAAGTACATTGTGGAACGCGGGTTTTCTGAAGGCTGGATCAAGCCTCAACCCCCCGAAACCAGAACGGGAAAAACCGTTGCCGTGATTGGATCAGGCCCTGCCGGACTGGCTGCCGCACAGCAGCTCAATCGTGTTGGACATACCGTTACTGTTTTTGAAAGAGACAACAAAATCGGTGGATTGCTACGTTATGGCATCCCAGATTTTAAGATGGAAAAAAATGTCATCGACCGTCGATTGGAGATTCTCAAAGCAGAAGGAATTATTTTTGAGTGTGAGGTTGAAGTTGGTAAAACCATCAGTGCTGAACAGATCGAGAAGGAATTTGATGCCGTAGTGCTCTGCACAGGAGCCAGTATCAAACGTGAACTTCCCATTCCCGGTTCTGAACTGAATGGAGTGGTACAAGCCATGGACTTTTTACCACACAATAACAAAGCTGTTGATGGACAACACAAACGCGATTCCAAATACGTGGCCAAAAATAGAAACGTAATTGTTATCGGTGGAGGAGATACGGGCTCAGACTGTATTGGAACCTCCAACCGTCAAGGGGCAAAAAGCGTAACCAACTTTGAAGTCATGCCCAAACCAGATCATGGAAGAACAGAAGACAACCCCTGGCCCTATTGGCCTTTCAAACTCAAAACCAGCTCCTCTCATGAGGAAGGCAGCCAAAGAGAGTGGAGCATACTGACTAAAGAATTCATTGGAGATGAGAAAGGAAACTTAAAAGGCTTAAAAACAGTAGAAGTAGAGTGGAAAAAAATCCCAGGAGAACGTCCTCAATTGGTTGAACTTAAAGGTTCAGAAAAAGAATGGCCTTGTGAATTGGCTCTGTTAGCATTAGGGTTTACAGGTCCTGAAAAATCGCTCCCTGAGCAATTTGGTTTGACTTTTGATCTCAGAGGAAATGTCAAAGGAGAGAAACAATACCAGACCTGTAAGTCAAATATTTTCGCTGCTGGAGACGCACGCAGAGGACAATCATTAATTGTTTGGGCCATTTCTGAAGGTCGTGAAGTAGCACATCAGATCGACATCTACCTAATGGGTAGTTCCGACCTTCCTCAAAAAAATATGTCGGGAGATTTGATGGCGGTATAGCTAATCCATAAAACCTTTCTTTTAAAGGGCTTTTAAGCCCTTTTTTCTTTAAAAATTAATTGGCTAAATTTCCTTGTCCCAAGTCGAGTAATTTTTGCTTTTAGCACCTATATTCAGAATTATTCACAAGCCCTTCAAAAAACCATTACAACGTCCCCCGAAATGTGGTTTTGTAGCTATAGACAATGGAAACTGGCTGCTGAAAATTAATATTACTGGAAGAAATTCCAGACCAACCCAAAACGAATGGAAGAATCGCGGTAGGGTGTAAATGGAGCTGAATAGAAATTATATCCCGTCATATCACTGTTGAAGTGTTCATACTTTAAAAATAATCGTGTTTGTTGTATTTTGGCATTAATGAAGAAGTCCAATCTTGGGAATTTTCCGATTTCTGTATGGTTTTGAGAAACAAACTCCCCCAAATGTGGACTATAACGGTCAGCGTAAAAATCAGTAAAATACTGAGCAGTGACCCCGGTTTGTAAATAGAGTGCCTTATTAAAAAGTTGACTGGAAAAAAGAAAGGAAGATCTCAAATTCCACTCCGGGACATTGAGGGGTTTAAAATCAATATCTCCATCGTTTGACACTTGTTGGTACTGAGCAGTGATGGCCCATGTAAATTTCCAAAAATCCAACTGCTGTGAAAAACGCAACTTAAGGTACCCAATTGTTCCCTCGTATTGCTCTGGGGCAACAAGCAACTCTTCTTCCTTTTTGCTGATGGCAGAATAATAGGAAAATTTTCTTAACACGGGCTTAAGGTTTTTAAAATACGTATAATTATTCAGCAACTCGTATTGCCCTTCTAGCCTTCCCCACTTGGGATGTACAAAAGAGAAATTGAGCGAATTGGTCAATTGATTCTTTAAGCTGGGGTTATACCAATCGTATTCTAAAAAGTTACTTCGATGAAGGAAAAAATTAAAATTCGGGGCTTGAGATCTTAAGCTGAGCTTGGCTTTTGTAGAAATACCGTTTTCAAAATCTCTACTAAGGGCACCGGAAATGAACTGACTGGAATATTCTTTCACAGCAGAAAAATAGCCCTCTGCTTTAAAATCAAATTTTAAAAATGTTTTCTTCCAATAGGCAGAGAGTGCCAGCTGATTGGCCTTAATTTCAGTGGGGTTGGACCCATAATCAAAAGGGTTGTCAGGGTCCTTGGTGTTTTCCGGTAGCTTAATGCTGTAATTCCATTGTATCAATCTTAAACCTGCTTTAAGCTCTCCCAGATTTTTTTCGTGATAGATGGCATATATCTCATTGTCCATGACATCCAACGAATTACGAGTAGCAAAACTAGAAGTACCCGAAACCGTCCCAAAAAAGGAATTTGAACTTGAGTTGTTATAATCGAAATGTTTTCCCTCAAAATTGAATTTATGCCCAATTGTCAAAACCTTGGGTTTTTCATAGTTTTTCATTTTGTCATTACCCCCCAACGTGGCATCGTACTGATGATCCAAATAATACCGCCTGCCAATGAGTGTATTGTTGGTATTGGCATTGTTGGTCAATCGGGAGCGATCCAAAAAACCGTCGTATTCCAATTCATCTATAGCCTTTTCAAAATAATACACACTGAGGGAGTCCAGCCCACCATTGGCCTGATTTTCGATACGTTGGGCTGCAAAATGAGAACGCTGGCGGTATCGGTAATTTTTGGTGGTGTATTGCGAGGTAAAACGAAGGTTGGTTCCACCTCCCAAGGTGTTGATGTAATTCCCTAATGAGCGAAATGCTTTGTGAGCCAAAGTAATATTCAGGCGCGGGGCAGTGTTTACCGTAATCAAGGCATCTACCAATTGCCCTTGCTCAAAAACCGTCTTAAAAAACAATTCTGTCAATGGAGAAGGCACCTCATAATATCCGATTTCGTCTTTCTCCATATAACCGTAATGCTTTGCCCTCGCACCAATATCGGGGATTATTTTTTGGTCTTGGAAGTCATAGCCCAGTTTATTGAAAGTCTCGCCTGAATTGGCGAAAGGAAGTAATTCAAAATAATCTTTGCGCAAATAATTAAAGTGATAGTCTTTGTTGATCGTCAATGTGGTATCCACATGCTTTACTGTTCCATCGGAATAATAAATTTTATAATCCTCAATGGTTACCTCTTCCATTTCCTTAATGGGTTTTTGTGCGATCTCCCTCGCTTTTCGCAATCTTAGATTGTATTGAGTCCTTTCAAAGGAGAAAGAGTCCAACAACTGAATGATCAATGAATTGGATATAAATCTAGTGTCGTGCTCCAGCCCAATTTCTTTCATGTATTTGAATCGCGGGGTAAGATTTTTGGTTATAGAATCCGGTATTTTGGTAAGGGTATCCAAGACAACATCTTTTAAAACCCCCGGCTTAGGCAGCCAAAAATTCAAAAACAACAAGGAATCTCTTCGGCTAATTATTTTTTCTTTCTTTAGGGCAAGGCTATCATTGTCGATAGACAAGCTATCACTTACCTCCTCATCAAGCACAGAAAAACCCATTACTTCGAGGGTGTTCTTCGGTGCTACGGCTGTATCCTCAGTATCCTGATTCTCTTGTGCATGGGTCAAATAGGTGACTATTAGCAAAAAAACAAGGAGGAGTCGCTTCATTAAAATGAATTTGATGCGAAGTTAAAATAATTGTACTTATTTTGAGTGGACTATACTAAACGATTATAAGTGTTTTGCTGATCAGACAAATTACATCAAAAACAGAAGCAGGAACAGACGAGGCCGGACGGGGATGCTTGGCCGGGCCCGTTACTGCTGCTGCTGTGATCTTGCCTGCCGATTTTGATTTGGCTGAATTAAACGATTCCAAAAAGTTAAGCGAAAAACAGCGCTACGACCTTCGTCCTCAAATAGAAGCAAAAGCCATTGCTTTTTCTTACGCTCATGTATTCCCAGATGAAATAGACCAAATCAATATTCTCAATGCCAGCATTAAAGCCATGCATCTGGCACTGACAAAACTTTCCTTACCCATCGATTTTATTGCGGTAGATGGCAACCGTTTTCACCCTTTTGAATCGGTTCCTCATGAATGTGTAATCAAGGGAGATGGCAAGTACCAAAATATTGCAGCGGCTTCGGTACTCGCCAAAACCTACCGGGATGACTATATGAAAAATATTCATGAAAAATTTCCCCATTATTCATGGCATCAAAACAAAGGATATCCAACCAAAGACCATCGTATGGCCATTGCAAAAAACGGGCCCACACCTTATCACCGTAAATCTTTTCAATTGTTCCCAAAATAGTTGGAACTCCCAATTTGATCAAACCAATTACATGTTGAAAAGTCGGTTGAATTTAATATACACTTTGTCATTAAACAGAAAGGTTGATTTAATATTTTTGATGTTGATAATGAAAAGACTTTTACCCCTTATTTCCGTATGGCTATTGTTGGGTTGTATGCCCAAGAACCAAGAGGATATCAACCTGATTGAATTGGTTCCCCAGAACACCAGTCTCGTTGCTCAAATCAATGATAGTATTTCTCTGAAAAGCTCAAAGTTGTTGTCTCAAATCTTCTCATTGAATGCCAATTTAAAAAAAAGCGTACAAAACATCATCCCCGAAAACACCAGCTCACCTGAGCTGGTCTTTATTACTCCCATCGGGAAAAATGAAAATGTAGTAGGTCTGATTTTTAAAAGAAATCCAATGGATACCCTTGTCAATTTCAAAAAAACCATTCAATACAGTGGAAAAACCATAGGGATTATCGACAAAGAGGGACAAACTTTTTATAGCACCCATTTGGGAGGATTGAAAATGTTGTCTCAATCTCAATTGATCATTGAAAACGGAATTCGAAATTATCAAAAACAACAGCGAGGAATCAGTAGCCCGGCTTTTTACCAACTGGCCGAAAGTATGGATCTAGATATGGCTGTTAATTTTTTGATACACCCTACCTCTGTTTATTTTACCAAAGAGTTTTTTTCAAATACACCACTCTTTCCTGAAACAGGTAGAGATTGGATTGAATTGGGGATGGAGGTTTCAGAAAACGCCGTCAACCTGAACGGAGTGGCCTTTCTCAACGACTCTATTCCGGATGCTTTGATCTTGGTCAAAAATATCAAACCCCAAAAGTTGTCGCTATCTCAAATCGTCCCTGAAAACTTTACCACCTACCTGGGTTTTCCTATAGACAATATGCAACAGTTGGAAGACAATTTTAAACGTTACAGCAGACGGGTCAATTTACCACTCAATGGGGCGAACTTATCAGCACTGAAAAGTCTGAACGAAGTGGCTTGGATTTCTACTGCGAGTGAAAAGTCTGTTGTATTTCGTATCGATGATATTGAAGAAAACTTCCCCGATTTTCTATCTATGGAAAATGAACCCAAAAAATTTCGAAATTTCACCTATTACCCAGCGTCAATGCCTCCCGATCTCAAAGCTTTGATCGATATTTTTGGTGATGAAATTGATCCCAAATGGGGCTGTTGGCATGAAAATCTTCTCATCATGAGTGAGACAGAATCGGGATTGAAAAACATTTTAGGGAGTTATCTGGATCGAAATACATTGGATCGAATACCGGCATTTAAAAACTTAGAGGAAAAACTTGCCGATGAAAATTCATTTTTGTGGATTGGTAATAACAAAAATCTGATAAAATACTGGCAAGAAAATAAAGCACCTGTAAACATTAAAAATTTATCTGTTAAAGAATATCCCCTCAGTGCATTTCAGGGTGTAGCAGAGGTTGACTTCACCCATCTGCATTTTAGCCTTCAAAAAAACCAGCCTTCAAATGGAAAAGCGGGAGTTAAAAACGTATACACCCTAGAACTCAACAAACGTTCTGTCATTCCACCCCAGTGGTTTAAAAATCATAGAACTAAAGGTATGGACGTTGTGATTCAGGACAGTGACCATGTTCTTTATCTGTTCTCCAACAAGGGTAAATTGTATTGGAAGAAACAACTGTCCGGTAAAATCATTGGAGAAATTCAACAGGTCGATCTTTATAAAAATAATCGTTGGCAATTGGCTTTTCGGACTGCTGACCGAATGTTGGTATTGGATCGCAATGGGAAGATTGTCAAGCCTTTCAACATCAAGCTTCCAAAAAGCTCAAATCCACTCCCTTTGTCGATTTTCGATTATGACAATAATCGTAATTACCGTTTTTTGATCGCACAGGATCGCTCTATTTTGATGTACAACAACCGGGGGAAACGACTCAATGGATTTACACTCAAAAAGGTCAATGCCAATATCATCGCACCCCCCAAACACATTCGTCTTCAAAGCAAAGATTATATACTTATTCCTTTGGAGAACAACACCCTAAAAATTGTTTCTCGAACAGGAAAAGATCGCGTCAAGGTCAAGGGTAAAATCGACTTTACCAACAATGGTATTTTTTCTTATCTCAATACATTTACTACAACTGATCAAGGGGGTCATTTGATCCAAGTTGATACCAAAGGTAATAGGGTAGCCTCTCCATTAAACTTGAGACCCAATCACCGCATTGATGCCACTACAAAAACTCTGGTTACGCTTTCCGAAAATACACTTAACATTAAGGGAATTCCTGTTAAGCTTCCCTATGGAGAATATACCCCCCCTAAAATATTTTACCTTAACAATACACTCTACTTTAGCACCACAGACACTTCCGACCAAAAAGTATATTTATTTTACAGCAATGGAACAGCAGTCGAGGGATTTCCGGTCTATGGAAAATCTGCAGTCGATATATCCAATAGCGACAAAGATAGGGCACTGGAAATGGTTGTCGCCACAGAGGACAACAGTATTTTGATCTATGAAATCAATCGATAATCTCCGCCTCAAATACTTCAGTAAAGTGTTTTAGAAGTCTCTCTTTTACTTCTTGCTCATCCACTTGCTTTTTTAATTCTTTAGCCAAAGAAGTAACCCCTTTCCCCTGAATTCCGCAGGGGATGATATAATCGAAATAAGACAAGTCGGTATTGACATTGAAGGCAAATCCGTGCATTGTTACCCACCGACTGGCTCTGACTCCCATGGCACATATCTTTCGAGCAAAGGGGGAATTCAAATCCAACCACACTCCTGTTTCACCGTCACTTCGCGCTCCGACTATCCCAAAATCGGCTAAGGTTTTGATGATGACCTCCTCCAGACAGCGCAAGTAGCGGTGGATATCGGTAAAAAAATTATCCAAATCTAAAAGCGGGTAGCCTACGATCTGTCCTGGACCGTGGAAAGTGATGTCCCCCCCACGATTGGTTTTAAAAAAAGAAATGCCTTTGGTTTCGAGCTGCTTTTCTCTCAAGAGCAAGTGTTCCATTTTTCCACTTTTGCCAATGGTAAAAACAGGTGGGTGTATAACTAAGAAAAGATAATTGTTTGTTGGAAAAGGGCGCTGCAGTTTTCGGTTTTCTCTCTTACGGTCAATGATTTTGGAAAAATAGTCCTCTTGTCTTTGCCAAGCCTCCTCATAGGAAAGTGAACCCCAATCTACTACTTTTATATTTTTGTTTTTCATACTTCCCAACGTTCAGGGTTGTTCAAAATCACAAGGGCCGCTATTACCCCCGGTACCCAACCACATAAAGTCAGTAAAAAGACAATAACAATTGAACCACAGCCTTGGTCTATTACAGCCAAAGGGGGGAAAAGAATCGATAAGAGGACGCGCCAAAAACTCAAAATTCAATGCTTTGGGTAAAGATAGGAAATTTGATTACCGATTGCTTGAGACTGATTATCTTTGCAAAAATCAATTGGCCTCATGGCGCAACTTTCAGAGCAAGAACAAGTAAGAAGAGAAAAGCTACAAGCACTTCGCGAATTGGGGATCAATCCCTATCCGGCGGCTTTATATCCGGTAGATGCAAATTCCAAAAACATCAAAGAGGACTTTAATGAAGGGAAAACTGTAATCATTGCCGGACGATTGATGTCGCGTAGAATTCAAGGAAAGGCCAGTTTTGCAGAATTGCAAGACAGCGAAGGACGAATCCAAGTTTATTTCAACAGAGATGAAATATGTCCCAATCAAGACAAAACTGCCTATAACGAAATTTATAAGAAACTACTCGATATAGGAGATATTATTGGAATTGAAGGCAGTCTTTTTACAACCCAGGTAGGAGAAAAAACCGTCATGGTCAAATCCTTTCAATTGCTGAACAAAACCCTTCGTCCTCTCCCCTTACCCAAAACAGATAACGATGGAAATGTTTATGACGAATTCAATGATCCAGAACTGCGTTACCGCCAGCGATATGTCGATTTGATTGTCAATCCTAAAGTAAAAGACACCTTTGTCAGACGGACCAAGATCACCAACAGTATTCGCAACTTTTTTAACGATAAAGGCTATCTGGAAGTTGAAACCCCCGTATTACAACTTATTCCAGGAGGTGCAGCGGCAAGACCTTTCGTTACCTACCACAATGCTCTGAATATCCCACTATACCTGAGAATCGCTAATGAACTCTATCTCAAACGTCTGATCGTAGGGGGATTTGATGGGGTATATGAATTTTCCAAAGACTTTAGAAATGAAGGAATGGATCGCACCCACAATCCTGAATTTACGGTCATGGAACTCTACGTTGCTTATAAGGACTATTTCTGGATGATGGAAACCACCGAAGCATTGTTGGAAAAAGTGGCCATTGAATCACAGGGCAGTACAAAGGTCACGGTAGGGGAACATACAATTGATTTTAAAGCCCCCTATCCACGTATCCCCATTTTAGAAGCAATCAAAACACACACCGGGATCGATGTTTCGGAAATGGATGAAAATCAATTGAGAGAGACCGCAAAAAATTTGGGATTGGAAGTGGACAATACCATGGGTGAAGGCAAATTGATCGACGAGATTTTTGGTGAAAAGTGTGAAAACCACTATGTTCAGCCCACCTTTATCACCGATTATCCAAAATCAATGAGTCCGCTGACCAAAGAGCATCGCGATAACCACAAACTGACAGAGCGTTTTGAATTGATGGTCAACGGAAAAGAACTGGCCAATGCTTATTCTGAGCTCAACGACCCCATCGACCAAAGAAAGCGCTTTGAGGCCCAGTTGGCCCTGGGTGAAAAAGGAGACGATGAAGCCATGTTTATCGATCAGGATTTCCTTCGCGCCCTGGAATACGGTATGCCCCCCACCTCCGGAATTGGGATTGGTGTAGACCGCTTGGTAATGCTGATGACCAACAATAGTTCCATACAGGAAGTATTGTTTTTCCCTCAGATGAAACCCGAACAGAAAGCCACTCCCCTTACTGAAGAGGAAAAGTTGATTTTGGGTTTACTTAAAAAAGAAAGTCCTACGACCCTAAACACCCTAAAGGAGAAAAGTAGATTGAGTAACAAAAAATGGGATAAATCCATTAAAGGTTTGACCAAAAATAAGTTGGCCAAAGTCTTCAAAAATGATCAAGGGCTTTGGGTAGAATTGCTTTAAAAATTAATAAAATAAGCAAAGCTTATTTTATTAAGGATTACGACACCAACGGAGCGAACCTATCTGCAGTAGCGTGGGGATAGCTAGCAGGTGATTTTTGTTAGGATGAGGGTCGAATGATAGGTGTTTCCAGCCGATCAATAAGCCCGTTTAAATAATGCTCAATAATTTATCAAACTATTTCATAATCAATTCCAAAATAATGGTCTACAATCCGATTGCGAAATCCTTTTATAAGATTACACTCTAATTCGGGATGGGATTCTGACAATCCAAAATCCACCTAGGGTTATTGATTGGAAAACATGGCATAGAAAAAGCCTTTGAACAAAAGTTTTCCAACCGATTCAATATTAACAGAACCCGACAAGACTTTCCAGCTGATGAGATTGATACTTTTGAAAATACGGCTCAAATAGGGATCATGGTAACCGACAGGGTCATAGAGGAAGAAATTGGTGTAAGCATTGATCTGGAAAAAAACACATGTAATATCCCACTATAAACAGAGGCTAAATAAAGGCAAAATCGACTTCTAAAAAATGGATGTTAAAATTAAACTTTGAGATCATGGCACTTTTTAAGAGAATCACCTTCCTAAAAGCTTTTTAACCAATCCTCAAAAGCGGAAAGGGT
>CESO01133193.1_pt1 | contig 21604 bp, 18 predicted proteins | sample 356341 | NCBI WGS metagenome assembly CESO01 (sample SAMEA2621812, study PRJEB7988) | marine metagenome | biome: marine biome (ENVO:00000447); feature: deep chlorophyll maximum layer (ENVO:xxxxxxxx); material: "saline water (ENVO:00002010), including plankton (ENVO:xxxxxxxx)" | depth 35 m | reverse complement strand
TTTTTTTCATCCCGTTTTATTGGTGTGGGAGGGGAGTGGTTAAATTTATTAACAATGTGGTATAAAGTGGTAAAAAGTGGTAAAATTGGTTTATATTTGGTTGAAATTGAACGAAGAACAGCATGCAGCATTTTATCGGTACATACGAGTGTAAGGCCGACGCAAAGGGGCGTATCATGCTTCCTGCTGCATTGAAAAAACAACTTTCGAACCATCTGAATAAAAGTTTTGTCATCAAAAGAGCTGTTTTCAATAGCTGTTTGGAATTGTATCCTCTGGATCAATGGGAAGGTTTAATGGAAAAAGTTAACAAGCTCAATCGTTTCAATAAGAAAAACAATGACTTTATCCGGCGTTTTACTGCGGGGGTAAAATTGTTGGAGATTGATGCAACGGGAAGGCTATTGATTCCAAAAGATTTAACAAACCACGCCAAAATTTCGAAAGAGGTAGTCGTTTCATCGGTTGTCAATATTCTGGAGATTTGGGACAAAGGCCTTTATGAAAAAGCGATAGATGAGGCAACCACAGATTTTGCCGCATTGGCAGAGGAAGTAATGGGGGATCAAAATGAAGACAATTTATCATAAACCTGTCATGCTCGAAGAAGCGATTCAGGGATTGAAAATCGATCCCGACGGGGTTTATGTCGACGTAACTTTTGGGGGTGGAGGCCACTCCAGGGCCATACTTCAAAAGCTTTCCAATAAAGGAAGGCTGCTGGCTTTCGATCAGGATGAGGCCGCCCATCAAAATCCCATTTCAGACGATAGATTCCATTTGATCGATGGAAATTTTTCCCATCTCAAAAGACATTTGAAATTTTGCGGCATTTCAACTGTGGATGGTATCCTCGCCGACTTTGGCGTCTCCTCTCATCAATTTGATTCAGAATCAAGAGGTTTTTCTACCCGACTAGAGGGGCCGTTGGACATGCGGATGAATACCAAAAGTGAATGGAGTGCCCGTGAGTTAATCAATGAATACAGCGCAGAGGAACTCCAACAAATTTTTAAGAATTACGGGGAACTGCGTATCGCCAGAAAACTGGCCGAGCATATTGTCAAAGAAAGAAATCAAAACCCGATAGAGACCACACAAGGACTGGTCAGTTTGTTGACTCCCATTTTACCTAAGCATGTTTTTAACAAAATCATTGCTCAGGTGTTTCAAGCTATCAGAATTGAGATCAATGCAGAGTTAGAGGTTATTAAATCCTTTTTGGAACAGACTGTTGAAGTGCTACAGACAGGAGGAAGATTGGTATGCATCTCCTACCACTCCTTGGAAGATCGATTGGTAAAAATATTTATAAGAGAGGGCAAGTTTGTGGGTAAAGCAGAATCAGACCTCTATGGAAACAGAAACCTGCCCATGAAAAAGGTGGGGAATTTGCAGATTCCTTCACAAGAAGAGATCAAGGAGAACAGTAGGGCGAGAAGTGGTAAACTCAGAATTGCAGAACGAATATGAAAAAGCTGTTGTCAATATTGAGAATGGAGTTTTTGGTCAATGATTATGCCTTTAAGAATTGGCGTGTGATTCTTTTTTTATCGCTTCTATCGCTAATCATGATTGCCAGTGGTCATGCTGCTGATCGGAAGATTTTTCAAATCGCCCAATTGAATGATGACTTGAAAATGTTGAAAAGCGAATTTGTCGAACAGCGTACGGCCTTGATGAATCTAAAAATGGAAACCAAAATCATGAGGGAGTTAGGCCCTTTGGGGATAGGCCCGGCAAAAACACCCCCCATTAAAATCGTTGTAAAACAAGATTAACAATGGAAAGTAAAAAGAAAAACATAATGAACCGCAGCTACTTGGTCGCCTTTGGTTTGATGCTGTTTTCTTTTTTATTGATCGCCAAGCTCATCCATATACAGTTTTCAGAAGGTGACAAATACCGGGAAATAGCTTCAAAACGCACCCTTAAAAAAGACATCCTTCAGCCCAGTAGAGGGAATATTTTTGCAGATGATGGAAGCATTTTGGCAACATCAATGGCTCGTTACGAAGTGCGATGGGATGCCGCTGTTCCCTCTAAAGCAGTGTATCAAATGCATAAAAAAGCATTGGTCAAAGGTTTGTCTGAGATTTTGAATACTTCCAAAAAATCCATTTCGAAAAAACTCGATAAAGCCATAAGAGGCCGAAATAGGTATTTGCTTATCGCCAAGGATCTCACTTACTCTCAGCAGATCAAAATCAAACAACTTCCTCTTTTTGAACGACCCTCCTATACTGGAGGCTTGATTATAGAACACAAAATGGTAAGAGAGCACCCCTTGGGGAAAATGGCTGAGCGAACCGTAGGTAGAATTATACCAGAGCAAAACGGGGGATTTACACGCGTTGGATTGGAGGGTGCATTCAGCCAATACCTCGAAGGAGAAGCAGGGCAGAGGCTTAAGCAAAAAATTGCTGGAGGACAATGGAAACCCATCAATGACATCAATGAAAAAGAGCCTACCGAAGGATTCAATGTCCACACGACCATGAACGTCAATATTCAAGATATTGCCCACAGTGCCCTTTTGGAGCAGGTGGAAAAGTTCAAAGCAGACCACGGGACTGTGGTGGTAATGGAAACCCAAACTGGAAAGATCAAAGCCATAGCCAATTTGGGCAGAACAAAAGTAGGCACCTATTTCGAAGCGCTCAATTATGCAGTAGGGGAAGCCCATGAACCTGGGTCCACCTTTAAGCTGATGGCGATGGTCGCAGCTCTAGAGGATAAAGTAGTTGATGAAAATACATTGATTTCTACGGGCAACGGAGAGCTTACCTTTTTCAGAAAGTATAAAGTTCGAGATTCCAAAAAAGGAGGATACGGAACCATTACAACTGCCAAGGTTTTTGAAGTTTCTTCCAATACCGGGATGGTCAAAATCGTCTACGACAACTACAGTAAAAATCCCAAAAAATTTGTCAATAGATTGTATAATATGGGCATCAATAAAACTTTGGGATTGCCCATATCGGGAGAGGGAAAACCCAAAATTCCCCACCCTGATGAAAAAGAAGAGTGGGATCAACTCGATTTACCTTGGATGGCCTATGGTTATGGCGTTTCAATGACCCCCCTGCAAACGCTTACTTTCTACAACGCAATTGCCAACAACGGGGTGATGGTAAAGCCAAGGTTTATTGAAAAAATAGAATCATTCGGTCAAAGCCCAGACCAAAATTTTGATAAGATCATTTTGAACCCCTCCATTTGTTCTCAGTCTACCATTGACAAAGTGAAAAAGATGATGTTCAATGTGGTAGACAAAAAATGGGGAACTGCTAACAATATCAAAGATAAAGACCTGAACATTGCCGGGAAAACAGGTACCTGTCAAGTAGATTACAATAAGAAAGATAAAGAGGTGCAATATGTCTCCACTTTTGTAGGCTATTTCCCGGCCGAAAAACCCAAATATTCCTGCATCGTCGTCATTCACAAACCTGACAAAAATTTGGGTTATTATGGTTCTACCGTAGCGGCACCTGTTTTTAAGAAAATTGCCAAAAAAATTTATAATGCCCTGCCCAAAACAATCTACATACAGTCCGAACAGATTCATCAATTGTCCTCGAAGGTCACTGATATAACTACTGAAGAAGGAGTCATTCCCAATCTCAAGGGGTTGACCCCAATGGAAGCTTTATCGGTTTTAGAGCCCTTGGGGCTGAAAGTGGTGATTAAGGGAAAAGGAAAAGTCAATAAACAGTCTCTTAAAGCAGGCGCGCGATTTAAAACCAACCAAAAAATCATTTTAGAGTTGTCTTGAAAAAGTTAAAAGAAATATTGTATAAAGTTGCCATTGAGGGAATTTCAGGTTCCACCGACATCGATGTTACCCACATTTCTATTGATTCGAGAACCACAAAACCGGGTAATATGTATGTGGCCATCAAAGGCACCCAAGTGGATGGACATCGGTTTATTGATCAAGCCATAAGTTTGGGAGCCCAATCGATCATCTGTGATACCCTTCCTGAGACTCTAACGTCCGGAGTGGTATACATTCAGGTAAGCGATACCCGTGAAGCACTGGCTTGGACAGCCTCCAATTTTTACGACAACCCCTCCAATCAATTACAACTCATCGGTATTACCGGTACCAACGGAAAGACTTCTATAGCCACATTGTTGTTTGATCTCTTTAATCTCCTAAAATCCAATACAGGACTAATTTCTACTGTGGCCATTCAATATGGCGATCATCAATTTACAGCAACCCATACCACTCCCGATCCATTGACCATCAACAAGCATCTCAGTGCCATGGTTACCCAAGGTATCGTATACTGTTTTATGGAGGTTTCTTCACATGGTATACACCAAAAAAGGATCACCGGCCTGGAATTCAAAGGCGCCATTTTTACCAACCTTACTCACGACCATTTGGATTACCACGACACCTTTAAAGCCTATCGCGATACCAAAAAAATTCTTTTTGATGGCTTGTCCGATACTGCTTTTGCATTGGTCAATGCCGACGATAAAAATGCCAAAGTGATGGTTCAGAACTGCAAAGCCAAAACCCATTCCTATGCCTTGCACCGCTATGCGGATTTTTCTGCTCAGGTTTTGGAGAGTCAATTCAAAGGTATGCTTTTGAAAATCAATCAAAACGAGATCTGGACTCAAATATTGGGTGAATTCAACGCCTATAATATTCTGGCAGTTTATGCGACCACTCAAATCCTTGGGAATGACGAATTGGAAAGCTTGAAATTCATCAGTCAACTAAAAAGTGTCCCCGGGAGGTTTCAAACTTTTGAGACCCCAGATAAAATTATGGTTGTTGTAGACTATGCCCATACGCCCGATGCGCTGAAAAATGTATTGATAACCATCAATAAGATAAGAACCCAAAACGAAAGTTTGATCACTGTAGTAGGCTGTGGTGGTAATAGGGATCAGGAAAAAAGACCCCTGATGGGAGGCATAGCCGCCGAATTGAGTACCAAGGTGCTATTTACCTCAGACAACCCCCGTGACGAAGATCCGGATAGCATCATCGAACAAATGTGTGAAGGGGTAGATCCTGTGGATTTCAAAAAAACCATTATTGTTACCCGTCGGAAAGAGGCCATCAAGGTGGCTTGCCAATTATCCCAACCCGGAGATGTGGTACTCATCGCTGGAAAAGGACACGAAAACTACCAGGAGGTTAGAGGCGAAAAGCTCCCTTTTGACGATTATAAAATTGCCCAAGAAATATTTTCTAAAACGCCTTAGCTCATGTTATACTATTTTTTCGAATTTTTAGAGCAAAAGTTTCAGTTTCCCGGAGCGACCCTATTTCAATTTTTATCGTTTAGGGCCTCAATGGCCATTATCCTTTCCTCTGCTTTTACATTGATTTACGGTAGGATCATCATCCGATTTCTAAAAGCCAAACAGATTGGTGAGTCCGTAAGAGATTTGGGATTAGAGGGACAAAAAGAAAAAGCTGGGACACCAACCATGGGAGGGATCATCATCATCTTGGGAACATTGATTCCTGTTTTGTTGCTGGCACGATTGGATAACATATACATCCAACTTCTGATTGCCACCACACTTTCTTTGGGTGTCATCGGCTTGGTCGATGATTACATCAAAACTTTCAAGAAGGACAAAGAGGGACTCAAAGGGAGATTTAAAGTAGCAGGTCAGCTAGTTTTGGGACTGGTGGTTGGATCGGTATTGTATTTCCATCCCGGTGTAACGGTGAAGGAAGAGATCAGATGGCAGGGTGGGGAAAAACCGACCAATTTTCAGGAGGTTTTTACCCCCGAAAAAAAATCTACCCTAACAACTATTCCTCTATTTAAGGACAATGCTTTTGACTATTCAAACTTACTCAGCTGGATTTCACCCGACCTTAAAGAATACACCTGGATCATTTTTATTCCCATTGTTGTTTTTATTATCGTTGCCGTTTCAAACGGTGCCAACTTGACCGATGGGATAGACGGACTGGCGGCGGGTTCCTCTGCCATCATGGTATTGGCATTGGGGATTTTTGCTTGGGTATCGGGAAACTTGATTTTTTCCGACTACCTCAACATTATGTACATCCCCAATGTAGGGGAGGTGGTGATTTTTGTCGCGGCTTTCTCGGGTGCCTTGATCGGTTTTTTATGGTATAACACCTATCCGGCTTCAGTCTTTATGGGAGATACCGGAAGCCTTACCATAGGAGGGGTCATTGCTGTAATTGCCTTGATCGTCAGAAAAGAGCTTTTGATTCCACTACTTTGCGGCATTTTCTTGATCGAAAATCTATCGGTGGTCATACAAGTGGGCTACTTCAAGTACAGCCGCAACAAAACCGGAGTAGGTAAAAGGATTTTCAAAATGGCTCCATTGCATCACCATTACCAAAAATTGGGATTACACGAGAGTAAGATCGTTGCCCGATTTTGGATCATAGGAATCCTATTGGCCGTATTGTCCATTGTAACCCTAAAAATCAGATAATGAGCGAAAAGATTGTCATTTTGGGTGCAGGAGAAAGCGGATGCGGAACAGCATTACTGGCCAAAAAACAGGGTTTTCAGGTTTTTGTTTCGGATCAGGGCAGCATATCACAGTCTGCAAAAAACATATTTGATACTTTGGAGATTGAATGGGAGGAAGAGACGCACACCCTATCCAAAATGAAGGATGCCCAATACATCATGAAAAGCCCTGGAATTCGGGCCCAGACCCCCTTGGTACAATCCCTTGAAGCCATAGATATTCCTGTGATTTCTGAGATTGAATTTGCTTCCAAATATACCAAGGCCACCCTTATCGGTATTACAGGAAGCAACGGTAAAACCACCACGGCCATGATGACTTATAAGATACTGGATGATGCCGGATTTGATGTGGCACTTGCGGGAAATATAGGAAACAGTTTTGCCAAAGAAGTTGCTGAAAACGAACGTCAATTTTACGTTTTGGAAATCAGTAGTTTTCAACTGGACAACATCGTCAATTTTGCCCCGCACATAGGGGTGATTACCAATATTACCCCCGACCATTTGGATCGGTATGGTGACGATTTTACAGCCTATCTAAAATCAAAACTGCGCATCAACGAAAATCAAACCCAACGCGATTTTTTGCTCTTCAATGGGGAAGATCCTCAATTGAGTACCGCCGTTCAAAACATCAATACCAAAGTGACATTACACGAATTTGGCACCTTAAATAAAAACATTAACACCACCTATATAGAAAACGATAACATCCTAATTGAAACCAAAAAAAATAAGACCATGATTAACACAATGGAATTTCCTTTAAAAGGAAGACACAATCTCCTCAATGCGATGGCCGCTTCAACGGTTGCCAATTTACTTGACGTTAGTAAAGAAACCATCCGGGAAAGTTTGCTCAATTTCAAGGGGGCGCCCCACCGACTGGAACCGGTTTTAAAGATTCAAAACATCAGATACATCAACGACTCAAAAGCGACCAATGTCAATGCAGTATATTTTGCTCTGGAAAGCATGAGTGCACCCACCATATGGATCGTTGGAGGAGTAGATAAAGGCAATGACTATGAAATACTCTATCCTTTAGTCAGAGAAAAGGTAAAAGCCATCATCTGCTTAGGGGTTGACAATCAAAAAATCATTAATGCCTTCCAATCCATTACCGACCTTATGGTTGAGACACAATCCATGAAGGAAGCAGTGTTGATCGCAAAAAAAATTGCTGAAAAAAATGACAATGTTTTGCTTTCTCCGGCCTGTGCCAGTTTTGATCTGTTTCAAAATTACGAGGATAGGGGAGACCAATTTAAACAAGCGGTTAGAGAATTGTAGAACTATAAAATGAATAATACGAAAAACATCATACTGGGTGATCGGGTACTTTGGGTAGCTTTGGCTTTGCTTTCTATTTTTTCATTTCTTCCTGTATTTAGTGCAAGCTCTAATTTGACTTATGTAGTAGGTCAAGGAACCCCGTGGAGTCATCTGCTAAAACATTTTATTGTCTTGCTTTTTGGTTTTGGTCTGATGTATGGCCTTCACAAAATTCCTTACCAGTATTTTAAGGGCATTTCTATACTGGCCCTCCCCTTGATTATTTTGTTGTTAATTTACACCGCCTCTCAGGGAAATCTTATCGCCGGTGCCAATGCCAACAGATGGATTAGGATACCCATTGTGGGTTTAAGTTTTCAGACTTCTACTTTAGCATCCATAGTGTTATTGGCGTATGTGTCACATCTTATGTCTAAAGACAGCCCCAAGCTGTATCGATTAAAAACATCCATACTGCCGCTTTGGATCCCTGTTTTTCTTGTAATATTACTGATTTTACCGGCCAATTTATCTACCTCGGCATTGTTGTTCTTTATGGTACTCATTTTGGTATTTCTGGGTGGATACCCCATCAGATACCTTTTGGGGATGTTGGTCATGGGTCTCCTTATGGCCCTGCTTTTTGTGTTGATTTCCAAGACATATCCCGATTGGGTTCCCAATAGGATAGATACATGGATCAGCAGAATAGAAAACTTTAACAGTGCGGAAGACAGTGGTGGAAATTATCAAATCGAAAGGGCCAAAACGGCAATAGCAACCGGTGGACTTCTGGGACTGGGTGCCGGGAAAAGTGTCATGAAAAACTTTTTGCCCCAGAGCTCGTCCGATTTTATCTATGCCATTATTGTTGAAGAATTTGGATTGGTGGGGGGTACTGCTTTGATCTTGTTGTATCTCGTAGTACTGTTCAGAATTGTTGTCATTGCTCATAAATCTGATACGGCATATGGAAAACTTTTGGTTTTGGGACTTGGATTGCCCATCATCATTCAAGCATTTGTGAATATGGCGGTTGCCTTACAGGTTTTACCTGTAACTGGGCAAACACTCCCATTGATCAGTAGTGGGGGCACTGCCGCTTGGATGACCTGTATTGCATTTGGAATGATTCTCAGTGTTAGTGCAGGACAAAAAGTAGAATCTGATGATGGCCCAGAGGATTCTGAAGACAAAAACGAAAACCCTTTAACCATTCTAAGTGAAACCATATAAAGTCATCATATCTGGAGGGGGAACTGGTGGTCATTTATATCCCGCGCTGGCCATTGCAGACGAATTTAAATCCCGTCACAAAACTGCTGATATTTTGTTTGTAGGGGCATTGGGAAGAATTGAAATGGCCAAAGTTCCAAAGGCGGGATATAGAATTATCGGTCTTTGGATTGATGGAATTCAAAGGTCTATATCGTTTAGAAACTTAATATTCCCTGTAAAATTGATTTTAAGTTTGTTGAAATCCATTGCCATCCTTTTGAAATTCAAACCCGATGTGGTGGTAGGAACGGGAGGTTTTGCCAGTGGCCCTTTGCTGTTTATGGCCGGTGTGTTTAAAATCCCAACCCTGATACAGGAGCAAAATTCATATCCCGGTATTACCAATAAGCTTTTGTCCAAAACTGTTAAAACCATTGCGGTGGCTTATCACGGTTTGGAAAGATTTTTCCCAAAAGACAAGTTGAATCATACTGGTAACCCCATTCGTAAATCCATAGTCGATGGTAAATTAGACCCCTCTGAGGCAAAGGCATTTTTCAATCAAATTGCGGGCAAGCCCACCTTGGTCGTTTTGGGTGGAAGTTTGGGGGCAAGGCGCATCAACCAATTGATCGCTGCACAACTGGAAACCTTTGAAAAACATGGGCTACAATTGATTTGGCAGTGCGGTTCCTTGTATTATGATCAATACAAAAAACACCAATCCGATCGGGTAAAAATCATGCCATTTGTGGCTGAGATGGATCAGCTTTATGCGGCAGCAGACCTTGTCATTTCTAGATCGGGCGCTGCGACGTTATCCGAGCTCTGTTGTGCAGCCCGTCCGGCCTTATTGATACCGTCGCCCAATGTTGCCGAAAATCATCAATACCTTAACGCGAAGGCTTTGGCCGATAGGGGTGCAGCCTTGGTGATCACAGAAAAAGAATTGGATCAGAATTTTGAAGCGGTCTTTATTCAGCTGTTCGATTCAAACAAACAACAGGAAATGGCCAAAAATTTAAAAAAATTGGCCCATCCTGAGGCAACTTCTAAAATTGTAAATCTCGTTGAAGATCTTTTGTAAATGAATCAAAAAGGGACTAATTATTATTTTTTGGGAATTGGAGGCATAGGAATGTCGGCCTTGGCCAAATACCTTTTTGATGAGGGAAATAGGGTTGTGGGTTATGACAAAACACCCAGTCCTATCACTTCCCAATTGATAGATTTAGGGATAGATGTTTTGTTTGATGAGTCAGTTGCTGCTTTGCCCGTGGAATATCGTCACAAAAATACTCAAATAGTCTATACTCCAGCGGTACCCAAAGAACACCCACAACTTAATTTTTTTATCCAAGGAGGTAATGTAATTAAAAAGAGAGCTGTATTGTTGGGAGAAATCACCAAAGACACTGAAGTCTTTGCCATCGCAGGTACCCACGGAAAAACCACTACAGCCTCTTTTTTAACGCATTTGTTCGCCCATCTGAATTTGGAGTTTACTGCTTTTTTGGGTGGAATCATGAACGATTATCAAAGTAATCTGGTGCAGAAGGGCAAGAGATATTCTATTGTGGAGGCCGATGAATACGATCGCTCTTTTTTAGAATTGAATCCCGATTTTGCTTGTGTCACCGCTATGGATGCTGACCATTTGGATATTTATGGCAACCATGAAAATATTAAGAAGGCCTTTGATCAATTTTCGAAACTTGTAAAACATAAAGTGGTGGTTGCTCAGGAAGTCGATTTGAAGGGTTACCGCTATGCCCTGGAGGAAAAGACCCACTATCACGCTCAAGCCATTAGGGTGCAAGATCAAGGATATCGCTTTGATTTGGTTACACCAACACAAATCTACAAAGATATTTATCTCAAAGCGATGGGTCGTCACAACCTATCCAATGCCATTGGAGCATTGGCTGTATTGGATGTTGGAGGTTTTCCTTTGGAAAAAGCCCTGCCTGCCTTGGGAAATTTTAAAGGCATTCAGCGCAGAATGGAAGTATTTTCATTGGAAAACAAAGTGGTGATTGACGATTATGCGCATCACCCGGAGGAGATCAAGGCGGTGCTGAAAACCATTTTAGAATTTTATCCCAACAAAAGAAATATGGTGGTGTTTCAGCCCCACCTTTTTTCTAGGACAAAAGATTTTATGGAGGATTTTGTGGAGGTGCTCAGTCAATTTGATGAAATTGTTTTAATGGACATTTATCCCGCCAGAGAACAACCCATAGCAGGGGTCACTTCGGATGCTTTGTTAGGTCTGATTCAACACAAGAATAAAAGAAAAATATCCAAAGAGGCTTTTCGTTCTGTCATCGTCAATTCCAAAGCAGATTTAGTCTTGGCTCTGGGAGCTGGAGATATAGGAAATCACATTCAAAAACTAAAAAAAACAACCTAAATGCGACTCAAAAAACACCTCTTTTTTGTAACGGTTTTTATCTTGGCGATATTGATGTCGACTTTTGCTTATTTCAGGAATAGCAAACGTTTGGTAGAAAAAGTGATGGTCAATTTCGAATCCCAAGGGGCTCAATTTTTGAGCGTTAATCTCGTTGATAAATTGTTAATACAAAACAAAGGTGCACTTCCGTGGAATGCTAAAGATAGTTTAGTTTTGAGCATGCTTGAAACCTTATTAGAAAAGAATTCTTATGTAGATAACGCGGAGGTTTATCATTTTCAACAAGGTGTTTTAGGAGTAAACATTCAAGAAAAAAGTGCGGTCGTCAGGATACAAGGTACTGATCAATATTATTTGGATAAAGCGGGAAATCAGTTTCCCATTTCCAATAAGCACACCCCAAAGGTTCCTCTGTATTTGGGAACTCTTGAAGAAGAACAAAAGGAAGATCTTTTATCATTAATTGAAAATATAGATAAAGATCCATTTTTACGTAACGAACTGGCTTCCATCCATTACCGTTCAAATTCCTATTTTATAGGCTTGAGATCTTACGGTTTCGAGGTAGAAATCGGCATGATGCGTCGCATAGGTGAAAAGCTTTCCAAGCTGAAGGTTTTTTGTGCCTATCACGATAATCAGGGTTTGAAAAGGGAATATACCCTGATCAATTTAAAATTTAAAAATCAAGTAGTTGGATCATAAAACAACAGTTATGAAGCATTCAAATATTTCTGTAGGATTAGACATTGGAACGACCAAAATCGTCGCCATGGTGGGGGACAAAAATGAATTTGGTAAGGTTGAAATCCTTGGGATTGGTAAATCCAAAAGCCTGGGAGTTCACAGAGGGGTGGTCAACAATATCACCCAAACCATTCAATCCATTCAGCAAGCTGTAGAAGAGGCCAAAGTGGTTTCCGGTGTGGAAATCGATGAGGTCGTTGTAGGTATTGCAGGACAACACATCCGAAGCCTACAGCATAGCGATTATATTACACGAACCAATGCTCAAGAAGTCATTTCACAAGAAGATGTGGAACGTCTCATTCAGCAGGTTTATAAGTTGGTCATGCTGCCCGGAGAGGAAATCATCCACGTACTTCCACAAGAATTTAAGGTGGATGGTCAGGCTGAAATTAAAGAGCCCATTGGGATGTATGGCGGTCGTTTAGAGGCCAATTTCCATGTGGTAGTGGGGCAAGTGACTTCGATAAAAAATATCGGCAGATGTGTCAAAAGTGCTGGTTTATCTATGGGTAATATTACACTTGAACCCTTGGCCTCCTCAGAAGCTGTTTTGAGTCAGGAAGAAAAAGAAGCCGGAGTGGCCTTGATCGATATTGGTGGAGGAACCACCGACTTGGCTATTTTTAAGGATGGCATCATTCGCCATACGGCAGTAATTCCTTTTGGAGGAAACGTCATCACAGAAGACATCAAAGAGGGCTGTTCCATCATCGAAAAACAAGCGGAACTGCTCAAGGTTAAGTTTGGCTCTGCTTGGCCGGGCGAGAATAGAGATTCTGAAATTGTCTCCATTCCAGGACTCAGAGGCAGGGAGCCTAAAGAAATATCTCTAAAAACCCTTTCCAAAATCATCAATGCACGTGTGGTAGAGATCATGGAGCAGGTGTATTTGGAAATTAAAAATTACGGCCACGACGACCAAAAGAAAAAGTTGATTGGCGGGGTGGTATTGACGGGAGGAGGAAGCCAATTGAAGCATTTGAAGCAATTGGTGGAGTACATTACCGGTATGGATACTCGAATTGGTTACCCCAGTGAACATTTGGCCGGTGACACCCACAAATCAGAAACCAGTCCTATTCTGGCCACTGCTGTGGGTTTGTTGATGAACGCCTTGGAGCAACAAGAGAAAAATGATTTTGAAGCTCCTCCCACCGATGAAAGTGAAGTTGCCGAAGTTCAAGATGGGGAGGCACCTGTGCAAACGAATGATCCCAATCCTATGTCTTCCAATAGGAAGTCGATTTTGGATCGCTGGGTAGAGAAGTTTAAAGAATTTTTAGATAACGCTTAAATACATTGTAATGGAATCTGAAATGAGCAACGATTTTAGTTTTGACTTACCCAAAAACAAAAGCAATGTCATCAAGGTCATTGGTGTAGGAGGTGGGGGTAGTAATGCGATCAACTATATGTTTCAACAAGGCATCAATGGTGTTGATTTTGTTGTAACCAATACCGATGCGCAGGCCCTCAATGAGAGTGCTGTACCGATCAAAATTCAGTTGGGGGCATCTTTGACAGAGGGATTGGGTGCCGGAGCCAACCCTGAGGTGGGCGCTCTGGCTGCAGAGGAAAGTTTTGAAGATCTCAAAAACTTATTGACCACCCAAACCAAAATGGTATTTATCACGGCCGGAATGGGCGGAGGTACCGGAACGGGTGCAGCACCCATCATTGCTCAAATGGCCAAAGAAATGGATATCCTCACCGTGGGTATTGTTACCATGCCATTTCAATTTGAAGGGAAATTGCGATTGGAACAAGCCGAAAAAGGTTTGGAAAACATCAAAAAAACCGTTGATGCGCTCATTGTAATCAACAACAACAAACTCAGGGAGGTTTACGGAAATTTGGGCTTTAAAGCAGGTTTTTCTAAGGCAGATGAAGTCCTCTCTACCGCAGCCCGAGGAATTGCTGAGGTCATTACCCATCACTACCGCCAAAACATAGATTTAAAAGATGCCAAAACAGTACTGAAAGACAGCGGTACTGCCATCATGGGATCGGGTTCTGCCAGCGGTACCAGCCGCGCGAACGATGCCATCATCAATGCTTTGGACTCTCCCTTGCTGAACGACAACAAAATTACAGGCTGCAAAAATGTGTTGCTTTTAATTGTCTCTGGAAACGAGGAAATTACGATAGATGAAATTGGAGAAATCAATGATTTTATCCAAACAGAGGCAGGGAACAATGCCAACATCATCATGGGGATTGGAGAAGATCAAAATCTCGGTAGCTCAGTCTCAGTGACCATCATTGCCACTGGCTTTGGAGCGGATCAACAACATCAAATTGTAAATACCGAAGCAAAAAAAATCATCCACACACTGGAAGAAGACCAGACTTTGGAACACAACCTTATGGGGAGCGAAGAAAATCCCGCTGCATTTGAAATGCCCCAAGAGGCGGACTCAATCGATACCGAGCAGCATGAAATTGAAGTGGATACCAATCCTTTGGAAGAGGAGGAAGAGGAAAATGAAGAAGAACATTTATTTTCCATACCGTTGGTGGCAGAGACCTTAGGTGGCTATACTGATGAGTCCGAAACAATCGAAGTTGAGGAAGAACTGATTTCTACTACTCCAGCATTACAGAACATGGAAGTGGTTTATGAACTAATGGAATCCGATCAGTTTCAGGAGGAATTGGAAATAGAAACTGAGGAGGAATTTATCATTAATGACTTAGACGAAGAAGTATTGGATCTTGAGGTTGTTGGATCGGAGGAAGTGGCAGCCGAGGAAGAAAATCAATTTGCATTTGATTTCGGTTTACCCATTTCAGATTCCCAAGAGGTTTCGTCAGAAAAAATAGTCCATACCCTTTCCGAAGAGGAGGGGGAAGAAGTTAAAGAAGATCCTTCCCTTTCGGAGGACATTGATTTTGAATTTGAAGTGGTTGAGAAACTCGAGGAAACCCCTGTTTTGGAAATTGAGAAAGTGTTAACCTCACCCTATGATGATACTCCTTTTGACAAGAAAATCAAAGAAACTGCCACCAAAAAAAATGAAGAAAGAAAAGAACATTTGAAAAAATTCAATCATGCATTTAAACACAGCATGAGTAAAATTGACGAGTTTGAAAAGCAACCCGCTTATAAAAGAATGGGACTGGAACTGGAACAGCCCTCTTCATCAGAGTCGAATGAATCGAGGTTGTCGGTCGATAATGATAAAAATGACGAGATTCAATTGAGATCCAATAACTCTTTCTTACACGATAATGTAGATTAAAAATTATGTCTTTACTCAATTCACTTACTGACGAACTCAAATCCGCTATGCGGGCCAAAGATACTTTAAAACTCGAGGCACTAAGAGCCATCAAATCGGCAGTGCTTTTGGCCAAAACTGCAACAGCAGCCGATGCTAATCTCTCCGAAGAGGAAGAAATAAAGTTGCTACAAAAACTGGTCAAACAGAGAAAAGACAGTGCAGCGATTTTTAAAGAACAAAATCGTGACGATCTCGCCGCCCCTGAGGTGGCCCAAGCCGATATTATCACTCAATTTTTACCCGAGCAATTATCCTCGGAGGCCATAGAAAAAATCATTGATGGTATCATTGCCAAAACAAGTGCCGAAGGAATGAAGGACATGGGCAAAGTCATGGGTATGGCCAGCAAAGAAATGTCGGGCAAAGCGGATGGTAAAACCATTTCAACCATTGTCAAACAAAAATTAAACGGATAAATATCCATCGATCGCCTGCCCGCTTTTTTTTGATTTAAATCAATAAAGAATCATTTTTTCCCTTAGTCCTTTCAAATTTTAATGTATTTTTTGAACAATTGACATGCATCTGTTTGTGTTAAAATACTCTGGCATTTGTATTTTTTATATATTTCAATACACAATTAAAATACCAAATGTCAAGTTTGAAAATTACGTCTGCTTTAGTTCCCATTTTATTTTTTATTTCATTACCCTCCATATGTGCTCAATCGAGTTTGGTAAAGAAAAGTGAGGTCATGGTTTATGACACCCCTCCTTTTAAACAATGCCATGCTTCTTCCATTATAGAAGTTTCCGAAAACAAATTTTTGATTGCTGCCTTTGGAGGATCCAGAGAGGGCAAGGATGATGTTTCCATCTGGCTTTCGCATTCTGATGTAAATGATTGGAGCGCCCCTCAATTGATCGATACCGGTGTGTCGGCTGATCAAGAACTCTATCCCTGTTGGAATCCGGTTTTGTTTCAATCCCAAGCCGGGACTTTGAGTTTGTTTTATAAAGTTGGTCCTTCACCCCGCGAATGGTGGGGTATGGTTAAAACCAGTGAGGATCAAGGAAAAACATGGTCAGCGGGGAGGAGACTGCCCCAGGACATACTGGGTCCCATCAAGAACAAACCCATACAGTTATGTGATGGCACGATTCTTTCTCCTTCGAGTACCGAGACAAGAACCACCGAAGGTCTGAATTGGAAAGCTCATATAGAAAAAAGTAGTGACGACGGTAAGTCGTGGACCAAAATACCCATCGACCCTCAAACGGTGTTTGATGTAATTCAACCCAGTGTATTGGTATTGGGAGACGAGCGTCTTCAGATTCTCTGCAGGAGTAGGGACAATTCGGTCATGCAAGCTTTTTCGGAAGACAATGGCGATACTTGGGGTCAAATCACCCGAACAGCTCTTCCCAACCCGAATTCTGGTACAGATGCCATTACACTATCCAATGGACTTCATTTGTTGGTCTATAACCCAACTATAAAAGGGAAAAACGGACGTTCAAAATTATCCGTGGCTCTTTCCAAAACAGGTGAAGATTGGCAAGAGGTGTTATCCTTGGAAAATGAAAAAAAGGGAGAGTTCAGTTATCCTGCTGTGATTGAATCGAGCGATGGAAAAATACACATCAGCTACACGCACAACAGAAGAAACATCAAACATGTTGTTCTGGAACTCAACTAATCCCATTCGTCGATGAGCAATATTGATTTAATTGTCTTTATAGCCTACCTAATAGGTACGCTTTATTTGAGTGTTATTTTTTTCTCCAAGAAACGCACATCAAAGTCTTTTACTTTGGGATCGGGAAAAACACCCCAGTGGGTAGTAACCCTTTCCATCTTTGCGACCTTTGTTAGCAGTATCAGCTATTTGGCTTTGCCGGGCAGTGCCTATGGTACGAATTGGAATGCCTTTGTGTTCAGCCTTTCCATTCCTATCGCGGCACTGATCACGGTACGCTATTTTATTCCCGTCTACCGAACAATCAACAGTTCTTCTGCCTATACTTATATGGAACAACGTTTTGGCCCTTGGGCCAAGATCTATGTATCGATCTGTTATATTTCCACCCAACTGGTGCGGGTTGGTACCATCATTTATTTGTTGGCATTGGCCATCAATATGATACTGGGTTGGGACATGATAACGGTAATTATTTTTACGGGGGTGTTCGTAACCGTATATTCGATTATAGGAGGTATTGAAGCCGTTTTGTGGACCGATGCTATTCAAGGAATTGTTTTGATTTTGGGTGCAGTCTTTTGTGTTGTTATATTGGTTGTGGGAATGCCCGAGGGGCCTGGTCAACTTTTTGAAGTCGCCATTGAAGATGATAAATTCAGCTTGGGAGATTTTGGCGGATCGATCATTGAACCTACCTTCTGGGTGGTTTTTATCTATGGGATATTCATCAACCTCCAAAATTTCGGGATTGATCAAAACTATATCCAGCGCTATATGGTGTCTTCCTCTGATGCCAATGCCAAAAAATCTGCCTTTTACGGGGGGATGTTGTACTTGCCTGTCTCGGCTATTTTCTTGTTTATCGGAACTGCTCTGTATGCATATTATAATGTTAACAGTGATTTGCCCCAGGGTCTGGTCAATGCACCCGATAAAGTTTTCCCTCATTTTATCGTAAACGAACTTCCACAAGGGGTTTCGGGTTTGTTGATCGCCTCTATTTTTGCTGCCGGTATGAGTACCATTTCTACGAGTTTTAATAGTACCTCTACGGTTTTGTTGACAGATTATTTTAAGAAAAATGCCGGTGAAAATCAAAAGCTTTGGTTTCTGTACGGAAGTACGGTTGTGATTTGTTTGATCTCCATTATGATCGCACTGGTAATGATTGATGTAAAAAGTATCCTCGATGTTTGGTGGAAATACGCTTCCATTTTGAGTGGGGGTATGCTTGGCTTGTTTTTATTGGGTATTTTTTCAAATATAAAGCGCAATTCACATGCCGTAATTGGACTTGTTGTAGGTATTTTGACCATTTTGGTATTGACCTTGTACTCTGCCATATTTCCGGAACGCGAACCACTGGCACATTCCTATCTTACTACCGTTATTGGGACATTAGCTATTTTTCTGACAGGAATACTGATGTATTTTTTGAAAGAGAAAAAAAGGGAAAACTGAAAGTTTATCTCCATTGAAATGGGAAAAGGAGTTTCTTAAATCCTTTCGTGAAAAGATCAATAAACACCAAACTGCTCTATGATGGGTGGAAGAATTTTTTGGTCGATTATAAGTTTTAATTGCTCCACTTCTATGGGTTGGATTTGGTGTATTCTTTTGTGTCCTATGCTTTCTCCCTGAGCGATGATCTTCCACTGCCCTTTGGTATAGGCTTCGATGCTGTAGGCCCTTACCCTTTGTCCCTTGGCGATGTACTCTTGAATGACGATGTTGCTTATGGTTTGGGGGTTATTTAATGAGAGTACAATTTGATCCCCTTTTGCGGAGGTGGAAGCTATGGGTTTAGAAAAGGTTTTTTTGATGGCCGCTCCCCATTCCTCTAGACGCCTTACGTCGGCTTCGGGCAGTAAACCTCTGGGGTCGGGAGTAAGTCCCATGATCAAGGTAGAATTTTGTCCTATGGAATTATAATACTTATGCATGAGTTCTTCCAGCGGGAAAATGTGCTCTTCGTCACCGGGTTCCCAAAACCATTCATGTCTGCCATTGTATCCCCTCAGTGGGGTATCGGACATGGCGGGCATCCAATAAGCTCCGTCAGGGTCACCGTGTTTTAATAAATTTCTGTGATCTGTTGAGGTATCACCGGCATGGGAATAAGGGGTTGGAAAAGTTGCCCAACAAGGGTAGGGTACAGTTCCCGATTCAGACCCTCCCCATCGGGCTTCAGCCAATTGGTTGTTGTGGTAAAATAAACAGTCGGGCTGGTATTTTTTTACAATGGGAAGAACATCCGGGGCTCCCAGGTTGGGATGACTGGCTCCACCGTCAAACCATATTTCGAACAAGGGGCCATATTGGGTGCAGAGTTCTGTTACCATACCCTCTACCATTTGGTTGTAATAGGCCTGACGTTTCTTTTGAAACTCACCGGTTCCATTGACTTTAAAATCATATACACCAAAAAAAGAATTCCACCGGATTCCCACATAGATACCGGGCTGTATACCGTATTTTCTACATGAATTGACAAAATCCCTTACGATATCTCCTTTACCATCCCTCCATTTTAGGGTTTTGACACTGTAGGGATTTACCTCGGATGGGTATAAGGCAAATCCGGTTTCGTGGGTAGCAGTGAGGAGGGCAAATTTGAATCCTGCTTTTTTTATGGCTTTGATCCATTGATCTGTGTCCAATTGTTTGGGATTGAATATTTGATGGTTGGGGATGGGGTTGATCCTATTGCCGGTTGTTCCTGTTTGGCGGTACTTTTTATTGTCAAAAACATGGAGGTCGTAATGAAATATAGCACCCAGTTCCGCTTTTTGCCACGCCAGTTGTGCTTTGTTAGGGACAGGATTTGTGGGAAGGGTTTTTTGGGTATACGCTTTGGTTAAGAAAATAACGCACAGTGTTAAAATAAAATCCCTAAAATTCATGATGCTTGGTTTTTGGTGTATTTAAATTAATTAATGGTTGGATATGTGAGCTAATTTGGGCATGAAAATTACTTTAGTTTTTTTTGAAATTGTCTTAACAATTCACTGATGCCCTCTCTAATTTCGTCAGTGGGAGCCGTAAAGTGGTTGGCCATAATAGAAAAGACATAGATATTTCCCCTGTCACTGATCCAATAGCCTGAGAGGTTGTGGTTGTGTCGCAGGGTACCTGTTTTGGCATATACCTCTCGAAGTGGATAGTCTTTGAGGGTTCCCGAACTCGTACTTTTGGGGAAATATTTTTTAATAGTTTCAAGACCTGCTTCCCGGTGAATTTTTTTGAGCACAGCGATCAATGTCCGGGGTGTGATCATATTGTAACGGGAAACTCCCGATCCGTCTACCCATTCAATGGGGTCGGGTAACCATTGGCTCCACTGGATCTTTAGGGTATCAATTGCTTTTTGAATATTCATTTCATTGAATGTAGTTTGAGAGATCATGTTCAGCAAGGCCTCAGCCACTCCATTGTCACTGTCCTGAAGCAGGGCTTTGTAGAGTAGGGCTTCTTGGTTGGAGTAGAGTATATCCCAGTTTGGGGGAGTGTTGGAATTATCCAGTAATTTGACAGTGTTTTGGGTACGTTTTTGTAGCAAATGGGTAAAGAGACTGTCACTGGTGATAAAAGGCCGGTACAAAGTATCTCTTTCATTAAGCATTTGGGGGTTGAGGTAAAAACGATTTTTGGATCGTTCGCGATGAAATTGTTGCTTAATCTTGTCCAAAGCCATGTGTTTTTCAAGGGGCTTTGGGATCATTCGGATATTATTGGGAGCTACAAAGACTTGTGTTGTATTGCCATAAATGGGAAAAGGGCTGCTTTCTGCGGCGTAATAATTTGGGTAATCATCCCAAGACCAGCCCTGTCCGTGGGCATTCAATGTGGATTTTGGGGCGTGATAGTGCCAGGTATATTTTTGATCAAAAAAGGAGGCCAGCTCTGGGTCGGGATAAAAAGGATGAAACAGCAATGGGTAGCCTGTAGCTTTAAAGTGCATGATGGAGTCCTTTTCTTTGAAGTATAGGGAAGGTAGAGAATCAAAGCTTTGAATGGAGGCGAGAAAGGTCAGTAGCTTGACGTTTGAGGCGGGGGTCATAAATTTTTCCCCATGATAAAAAGCTTTGGGTTTTGAGGCATTTAAGGGCGCAACAATCAGGGCGATATGGGCTTGCTCAAAAGCGGGGATCTTTTTGAGCATCCGCGCAATTTTTCGTTTAGAAAATTGCTGTCCCAAAAGGGATATGCTTGTCAAAAAAAGAAAACTGGTGATCAGCCAACGCATTTAATAAAGATAGTAAAAGCCTTTCTTTGTGGTAAGTATTAAAACTTAACTTTTTTTCAAATGTAAGATGTCAACACAGGGTTGGATTTTTGTATTACGGTTTGAGTTTTTATATTAATTTTACAAAGCGGTTTAATGGATCAAGCATTTCTTAAAACTTTAGCCGATATTTAATTTTAAATTTTCCCTTGATCTCTCCACTGAAGGAAATTAAATCAATTGACAAATAGGCCCAGTAGTTCAACTGGATAGAATATCAGATTTCGG
>CESO01057456.1_pt1 | contig 21757 bp, 22 predicted proteins | sample 356341 | NCBI WGS metagenome assembly CESO01 (sample SAMEA2621812, study PRJEB7988) | marine metagenome | biome: marine biome (ENVO:00000447); feature: deep chlorophyll maximum layer (ENVO:xxxxxxxx); material: "saline water (ENVO:00002010), including plankton (ENVO:xxxxxxxx)" | depth 35 m | reverse complement strand
CTTGAAGCAATAGAAATTCTGAAAGAAGATATGTTAGATGTATCTGTTTTATCTATTACGTCTGCAGATAGATTATATAAGAATTGGAAGGAAGCACAAAAGCAGCGATCTATGGGTAATAAAATTTTATCTCGTATAGAGGAGTTATTTTTAGATACTCTTTCAGAAAGTGTTATCGTTACATTAATAGATGCACATTCTTCATCTTTGACGTGGATAGGTGGAGCAGTGGGCAAAAAGACAGTTTCTCTTGGTGTCGATGAATTTGGACAATCTGGTAATTTACAAGATTTATATAATCATTATGATATAGATGCAGATGCAATAGTTGATGCATGTGCTCAAGCATTGTCAAAATAATATATTAATTATAATATTATTTTCATAAAATTGTAGCTAGATTATATTAGATAATATATAAAACTATCTTTGTAACTATTATTTATTAAATGCGGATGTGGTGAAATTGGCAGACACGCTAGATTTAGGTTCTAGTGCCGTAAGGCGTGGGGGTTCAAGTCCCTCCATCCGCACCATTAGCTAAGGAATAACGATGAAGGTAACAGAATTAAAAAATGAAGGATTAAGTAAGTCATATAAGATAGTAATACCTTCAAAGACTATAGATAAAGCTATTGAAGAAAGACTTATAGAAGTAGCGGCTACAGCAAAGATAGATGGTTTTAGACCTGGTAAAATTCCTATGGCTATTGTTAAGAGTAGATTCGGTACGCAAGTATCAGGCGAAATAGTAGAAAAACAAGTATCTGATAGTATGAGAAAATTATTTACGGATAAGAAAATTAAGCCAGCTATGCAACCTAAAGTAGATTTTGAAGGCAAGCCATTAGATGGAACTGATGTTAAATTTACTGTTAATATAGAAATAATGCCAGATATTAAAGTTGAAGATTTCTCTAAGCTTAAGTTTGATCGTTTAGTTGCAGATGTCGAAGAAAATGACATAAATAAAGCTTTAGAAGACATAGCGAGTAATCAAAAGTCTTATGCACCGCTTAAAAAGAAACGTAAATCTAAAGTGGGTGACTCAGTATTAATTGACTTTAAAGGTTATTTAGATGGTAAAGTATTTGATGGAGGAACTGCAGAAAATCATAGATTAGAGTTAGGTTCTGGTCAAATGATACCTGGATTTGAAGATCAGCTAATAGGTTTAAATATTAATGATAAAAAAGATGTTAAGGTAAATTTTCCAGAAAATTATCAAAAAGCAGAACTTTCTGGAAAACCTGCTAAATTTGAAGTGATAATTAAAGATATACTAGAAGCAGATAAAGCTAAAATTAATGATGAATTAGCATCTCGAATGGGTTTACCTGATTTAAAAGCTCTTAAAGAAGCTATAAAAAGTCAGATAGGAATCAATTATAAAAATACTTCTAGAAATAGGATTAAAAGAGATTTGTTAGATAAATTGTCCAAGCAATATACTTTTGAAGTACCGAAATCAATGCTTGAAAATGAAAATAAAGTTATTTGGGATAGGTTTCAAGAAGATAAAAAGGCAGGAGTACTAGATGAAGCAGACAAAGGCAAATCTGATGCTGTATTAAAGAAGGAATATAATGAAATTGCTGAAAGAAGAGTTAGGTTAGGTCTGCTTTTAGCTGAAATAGGAGATCTAAATAAAATTACTGTGACTGATGATGAAATTAAGAATGCAGTTATGCAAGAAGCTAGAAAATATCCGGGTGAAGAAAATAAAGTTATTGAGTTTTATCAAAAAAATCCTGAAGCATCTAATGCGGTAAGAGCACCTATTTTTGAAGAGAAAGTTGTGGATCACATAATTAGTAAGTGTGTAATTAAAGAGATTAAGGTCTCTGCAGATAAACTATTTAAAGATAATGTGATACCTGACCCTACTACTAAAACCTCAAGTAAATCGAAGGCTAAAAAAGTTACGACAAAAAAAAAGACGACAAAGACTTCCAAGGAAAAAACTAAAAAATAAAATATGTTAGGTTTAAGTAATATGATTATAGATAACAAAAAAGATGCAAACATGAGTTCGCTAATACCAATGGTTGTTGAACAATCTGGAAGAGGAGAAAGAGCATATGATATTTTCTCTAGATTATTAAAAGAGAGAATTATATTTATTACTGGAGGTGTCCATGATGAAATGGCTACTGTAATTATAGCTCAATTATTATTTTTAGAGGCTGAAAATCCAGATAAAGCTATATCCATGTATATTAATTCACCAGGAGGTATAGTTTCTTCTGGTCTGGCAATATATGATACAATGCAATATATTAAGCCACCCGTTTCCACAATGTGCGTTGGGCAAGCTGCTTCTATGGGTTCTCTCTTATTAGCTGCTGGAGAAAAAGGTCAAAGGTTTGCCTTACCAAACTCTAGAATTATGGTTCATCAGCCTTCAGGAGGATTTCAAGGACAAGCTACAGATATTCAGATACATGCAAAAGAAATTTTAGATTTAAAAAGTCGTTTAAACACTATTTATAGCAAGCATACAGGCCAAACAGTAAAAAAAATTACTGAAATCTTAGAGAGAGATAAGTTTTTAAACCCCAGTGAAGCAAAAGAATTGGGGTTAGTAGATGAAATTGTTGAAAAAAGATAGTAAAGTATTATTATAATTATCTATAGACTATATGGAATTTTAAATGTCGGATATTGAAAAAGAAGATAAAGAAAAATTATTTTGCTCTTTTTGTGGTAAAAGTCAGCACGAAGTAAAAAAATTAATTGCAGGTCCTACAGTTTTCATTTGCGATGAGTGTGTAGAGTTATGTACAGATATTATTAAAGAAGAAAGTAAAACATCATTAATAAAAACTTCTAATAATGTTCCTAACCCATCAGAAATATTTGATTTTTTAGATACCTATGTTATTGGACAATCTTCTGCAAAAAAAGTTTTATCTGTTGCAGTTTATAACCATTATAAAAGGTTAAATCATAAGCCTAGCAAAAGTGAAGTAGAGTTAGCTAAATCAAATATTTTACTAATTGGATCTACAGGAAGTGGTAAAACTCTTTTAGCCCAAACTCTAGCAAGGTTTTTAGACGTTCCTTTTACGATGGCGGATGCAACCAGTTTAACAGAAGCTGGGTATGTAGGAGAAGATGTAGAAAATATAATTTTAAAGCTACTTCAAGCATCAGACTATAATGTAGAAAAAGCTCAAAGAGGAATAGTATACATCGATGAAATAGATAAAATTAGTAGAAAATCAGACAATCCATCTATTACTAGAGATGTAAGTGGTGAAGGAGTTCAACAAGCACTTTTAAAAATTATGGAAGGTACAGTTGCAAGTGTTCCTCCTCAAGGAGGCAGAAAACATCCACAACAGGATTTTCTTCAAGTGGATACAACGAATATTTTGTTTATTTGTGCGGGAGCATTTGGTGGATTAGAAAAAATTATTGCTAAAAGAGGTTCGGCTAGTTCTATAGGTTTTAGTGCTGAATTACCAATACTTGAAAATAAAAGAAATGAAGAACTTCTCTTAGATTTAGAACCTCAAGATTTACTACAATATGGATTAATTCCTGAGTTTATAGGACGTCTTCCAATAATTGCGACACTTAAAGATCTAAATAAACTTGCTTTAATCAGTATTTTAACAAAGCCTAAGAATGCTCTAATTAAACAATATGAAAAAATGTTTGATATGGAAGGTGTTAAACTAACATTTTCTGAAGGTGCACTAGAGGCTATTGCAGATAGAGCCTTAATGAGAGAAACAGGAGCAAGAGGGCTTAGGTCAATATTAGAAAATATTTTGATAGATACAATGTTTGATTTACCAAAGTTAAACAATGTGGAAGAGGTTGTCATAAATAAAGAAGTTATAATAGATAATCAAGAGCCACTGGTTATTTACTCTAAAACTAATCATAAAATTAAATCATCTGGCATATAACTATAACTTTAGACTTGAAATATCGTCTAAGATATACAACATATAGTATATGAGTTTTTTTTAATCTTTAGTATCTAGGAGTATAATTTATGGATAATCAGAATAATAATATATTACCACTTATACCTTTAAGGGATATAGTTGTATTTCCTAATATGGTAGCTCCTTTGTTTGTAGGAAGAGATAAATCTGTAAAAGCTTTAGAACATGCTATGAATACAGACAAAAATATTATTTTAGTTACTCAAAAAAATTCTTCAACAGATGAACCTCAGGCTGACGATATATATGAGATTGGCACTTTAGGAAAAATTTTACAATTATTAAGGTTACCAGATGGAACTGTAAAAGTTTTAATAGAAGGAGGTAAAAGAGTATCTATAAAAGGTTTTAAAATAAATGAAGAATATATAGAAGCAAGCTATAATATATTGTCAGATAAAGAAGAAATAGACAAAATTGAAGAAAAAGCTTTAATAAGAACTTCATTAGAGCAGTTTGAATCATATATTAAATTAAATAAAAAAATCTCTTCTGATGTATTAGCAACATTAAATGATATAGAGAATATTTCTAAAATGTCAGATACTATTTCTTCTCACCTTAATATTACTTTATCAGAAAAACAGGACCTTTTAGAGAAGTTATTACCATCTGAAAGACTAGAAAAAGTATTAGAGTTTATCGAAAATGATTTATCTGTAATTAAGGTAGAAAAAAAGATCAGAACAAGAGTAAAACGTTCTATGGAAAAAACACAAAAAGAGTATTATTTAAATGAACAAATGAAAGCAATTCAAAAAGAGTTAGCTGAAGAAGATGAAGAAAAAGATGAAATTACTGAATTTGAAGAAAAAATAAATAAAGTAAAATTATCTAAAGAAGCAAAAATAAAGGCCAAATCTGAATTAAAAAAACTTAAAGGAATGGGGCCAACATCCGCTGAATCATCTGTAGTAAGAAATTATATAGATTGGCTTATTTCTATTCCATGGAAGAAGTTTACTAAAGTAAAATATGATTTAAATGAAGCAGAAGATATCTTAAATGAAGATCACTTTGGTTTAGATAAAGTTAAAGAAAGAATTATTGAGTATTTAGCTGTTCAAACTAGAACAAAAAAATTAAAAGGACCGATTATATGCCTAGTCGGTGCTCCCGGTGTAGGTAAAACATCTTTAGGTAAATCTCTTGCTAGGGCTACAGGAAGGAACTTTGTAAGAATTTCTTTAGGCGGAGTTAGAGATGAATCTGAAATTCGTGGTCATAGAAGAACTTATATAGGCTCTATGCCTGGTAAAATTATTCAAAGTTTAAAGAAAGGTAAATCATCAAATCCTTTATTTTTATTAGATGAAATTGATAAGATAGGTGCGGATTGGAGAGGAGACCCAGCCTCAGCACTATTAGAAGTTTTAGACCCAGAGCAAAATAGTACGTTTAGTGATCATTATCTTGATGTGGATTATGATTTATCAGATGTTATGTTTGTTACAACTGCTAATTCATTAAATATGCCTAGACCTCTACTGGATAGAATGGAGATAATAAACTTGTCTGGCTATTTAGAAAATGAAAAAGTTGAGATAGCTAAAAGGCATTTAATAGATAAGCAACTAGATAGAAATGGTTTAAAAAAAGAAGAATGGACAATTAATGACGAAGCTTTATCTGATTTAATCAAGTATTATACAAGAGAGGCGGGAGTAAGAGGTTTAGAAAGAGAAATTGCTTCTTTGTGTAGAAAAGCTATTAAACAAATAGTTAAAGGAGAAAAAGATAAGGTTGAGATAACTCAGGATAATTTAGAAGAGTATGCAGGAATTAGAAAATACAAGCATGGTCTAGCGGATAAAGAAAATCTATTAGGTATTACTACTGGCCTAGCTTATACAGACTTTGGAGGAGATTTATTATCTATTGAAGCTGTTACTATGGCAGGAAAGGGTAGGCATCAAATAACAGGTCAGTTAGGTGATGTCATGAAAGAGTCTGTTCAGGCTGCAACTAGTTATGTTAGATCCAGAGCAATAGATTTTGGAATAGAACCTCCTATATTTGATAGAAAAGATATTCATGTTCATGTGCCCGAAGGAGCTACGCCTAAAGATGGTCCTTCAGCAGGTGCTGCAATAGCAATATCTATGATATCTGCATTAACTGGAATTCCAGTAAAATGTGATGTCGCTATGACGGGGGAAATTTCCCTTAGAGGAAGAATAATGCCAATAGGAGGATTAAAAGAAAAGCTACTTGCTGCCTCTAGAGGTGGTATTAAAAAGGTTTTAATACCTGTTGATAATGAAAAAGATTTAAAGGAAGTTCATACTGATATTAAAAGTAGTCTTGAGTTAGTATTAGTTACTCATCTTGATGATGTAATAGAGCATGCTTTGGAAAAGAAACCTTCACCTATAAAATGGGATGAGGCAGAATTTCTAAAAAATAGTAAAAATAATGTTAGTGAAAGTCATGAAAACATAGTAAAACATTAATATATACTTTGACTTTTAATGTTAAAAATTATTAAATAAGTATTGGTAATAAACAATAAAAATATGAAGGGGCGCTTTATGAATAAAAATGAATTAATTGGTGCAGTAGCATCATCCGCAGGAGTTTCTAAATCTCAGGCCTCAGATGCAGTTGAAGCTGTATTTGGTTCTATTAGTAGTGAATTATCTTCAGGTGGTGAAGTTCGTTTAGTAGGATTTGGTACTTTTATGGTAGCTAACAGAAAAGCTACGACAGGAAGAAACCCAAGAACAGGCGAAGCTATTCAAATAGCTGCTTCTAAACAACCAAAATTCCGTCCAGGAAAAAGTTTAAAAGAATCAGTTAATAAATAATTTTCGAATAAATATATTGTCGGCTTTAAGATAGAAGCCGGCAATTTTTAATTTTAAAATAGTAAAGGGTGATTAGCTCAGCTGGGAGAGCGCCTCGTTTACACCGAGGAGGTCGGCGGTTCGATCCCGTCATCACCCACCATTATTTTTTTTATTAAATACCTTGTATATATTAGAATGAATAGATATATACTACTTACCTTTGGGGATGTAGCTCAGTTGGTTAGAGCGCCGGCCTGTCACGCCGGAGGCCGCGGGTTCGAGTCCCGTCATTCCCGCCATTAAATTAAATATAGTGCTGGTTAATCATTAATATTATGAAAGTAAATAGGTTTTTTAAAAATTACCTTTTATATAAGTTTTGGGATATGTTTTATTAATCCATTCATTTACTTTAGCGTGACTTTCAGTTGATAGGCAAATTTTAGAAATATTTTTATAACTTTTTAAAATATCTGATGGTATGCCATCTAAATTACCACTTATAAGCCATCCTATCATACGCCAAATAGCAATATCTGCGATTGAAAACTTATCGTTAACTAAATAATTATTTTGTGATTGAATACTATTATTTAAAATAGATAATTTGCGCTTTAGGCTTTCTATAAAAATATCATTTCTATCTTCTGCTTTTGTTTTTGATGCCATTTCAGTTATATCTGTTGCAATATCAATATATTGATCAATTAATGCTGCTTCTATGTTATTATTTTCAGGATATAAATTAGCTAATTTTCCACAGAATCGACTAATTCCTCCAGTTTGTGCTATAGAGATTTTGTCTACAATTAAACAAGGTAGTTGATGAAATGGAATTTTTATTCCATTATCTAAATTACCATTGCTTTTAACTCTTTGAAACTCATCACTTGTAATTCTTAAGTCTTCAAATTCTATCTTACCAATGTAAAGAGATAATCTTGCTATTTCTGCACGCCAAAAAGGGAAGTCAAAATATATAAGTGATATTTTCATTATAGCTCCAATTAAGTTAAATAATAATTATAATATTTCTATTAATATATATATTCGGAAGCTTTTTTTAAAGCTTCTATTATATTTCTTTCGTCAGCAATTCCCTTACCAGCAATATCAAAAGCAGTACCATGATCTACAGAAGTCCGAATAACAGGTAGACCTACAGTAACATTAACTCCATTTTCTATACCCATTACTTTGACTGGACCGTGTCCTTGATCATGATACATAGCCACTACTAAGTCAAAATCTCCCCTTGCAGCAAGATAGAATAATGTATCTGCTGCCAATGGGCCTTTGATTTCCCATTTTAATTCCAATGCCTTCTCTATAGCAGGAATAATTTTTTCTTTTTCTTCTCCATAGCCAAATATTCCTTCTTCTCCAGCGTGTGGGTTTATAGCACACACTCCTATTTTAGGTTCTCTGCCAAGACTTTTGTATAATATTTTTCTTCCTCGTTCTATCGTCCTAAAAACTAAATTAGGTTCAATTTTACTAATTGCGTCTAAAAGCCCCATATGAGTAGTAACATGAATTACATTTAATTTCGGTGTAGCTAACATTAAAGACACTTCTTTTGTATTTGTTAATTTAGCAAGTAATTCAGTATGACCTGGATATTTATGTCCTGCCATATGTAAAGCTTTTTTACTTATAGGAGCCGTGCAAATAGCATTAATTTTATTATTTAATGCTAAAGTAACCGCTGTTTCTATATATTTATATGCAGACTCACCACTAGTTTTTGAGTTTGAACCATAGGGCATATTTGTGGGTAATTCTCCTATATCCATGCAATTTATAACATTATTATTAACTATATCATCTGTAGATTTGCATTTATTTATCTTAATATCTTTATTTAGTATTTTTGACGCTTCTATAAGCCTTTTTGAATTTCCTATGACTAATAAGGAGCAATTTAAAAAAGATGTATCATGATTATAGCTTCCAATTATTATTTCTGGGCCAATTCCAGAAGGGTCACCCATAGTAATGCCTATAATTGGTAAAGTCATAAATTTTCCATTAAATAAAAAAAGTAACTAAATTATACTCTAAAGTTAATATACTTCATATCCTCACATTTAGTTTACATTTAATAAACTATTATTTATAAGAATTATATAGGATCATTAAAATATTTAGATCAATAATTTAAATATTTTAATTAAGTTTAGGATAGATTTTTTTATATATTTTAGGAGTTGAATATGAAATTATTTAAGTTTATTATTTTTTTAAGTTTTTGTTTTAATATATACTCTGCCCACGCAGGTATAACAGGTACACCAACTCCAAAATCTGCAAAAACTGTTGATGCGGATAGTCAAAAAAATAAAGATGCAACTAATAAAAAAGATAAAACTAAATCTGACGATAAGCACTAATTATTATTACTTTATAAACCCACATTTTTCTATTTTATAAAAAATTTATACTTGTTTATTTATTAGTTTTCATATTTATTAATTTTAAGGGTAATTAATATGACTATTAGCCATCTAGATATTATTAAAGCTAATTCAGTAATAAATAAATATATAATTAATACGGAAACATCTTATTCTCATTCTTTATCTGAGCTAACTGACTGTCATACAATTGTAAAGTATGAAAATAAGCAACATACAGGATCTTTTAAAATTAGAGGCGCATTAAATAAAATGTTATCTCTCAATAGTAAAGAAAAGGATAGTGGTGTCGTTGCAATGTCAGCTGGAAATCATTCCCAAGGTGTTGCATATAGCGCAAAATTAATGGGAATTAAATCTACTATAGTTATGCCTGATAATACACCTTTTGCTAAGATTAGAAAAACTACTGATTTAGGAGCTGAAGTTATTATCCATGGGAATACTTTAATAGAGGCTGAAGCATTTGTAGATAGTCTAGTAGAAACGCGTAGTTTAACAAAAATACATCCTTATAACGATGCGCAAATTATTTCTGGTCAAGGAACCTTAGTACTAGAAATGCTTGAAAAGCATAAAGATTTAGATTTTTTACTTGTTCCAGTTGGTGGAGGAGGACTAATTGCTGGAACCTCTATAATGGCAAAACACCTTAATAAAAATATTAAAGTTATAGGAGTGCAAACTGAGCTTTATCCATCTCTTCATAACATATTTAATAAAGGTAAAAATAAGTGCCAAGGAACTACACTTGCTGAAGGTATAGCAGTCCAGAATATTGGAAGTATCCCGTTATCAATAATTAAAAATAATGTTGATGATGTAATTTTAGTTACTGAAAAATATATTGAAGAAGGTGTATCCAGATTTTTATTAAACGATAAAACAGTTGCTGAGGGAGCTGGTGCGATTGGATTAGCTGCTTTGTTACAATATAAAGAGAAATTTAAAAGTAAGAAAGTAGGAATTTTATTATGTGGAGGTAATATAGATTCTAGAGTTCTATCTTCTGTTTTAATGAGAGATTTAGTTAGAAAAGGTCAAATAATTACTTTGTCTATAGCTATGGCAGATAAGCCAGGACAATTAGGTATTATATCTAAGCTATGTTCAAAGGAAAAAGTAAATATACTTGGAGTAGAGCATAGTAGGTTTACATTAGACTTATCAGTTAGTGCAGCAAGACTTGAAATTACTTTAGAAACTAGAAATAATGATCATGCTGAAAGTATTATAAAAAAAATAGAATTGTTAGGTTTTTCTGTCATTGTGAAAAATGTAAAATAAATAGATGGAGTAATATATGGCAACTCTTGCAGATAAATATCCAAGAATCTCTGATATGAAAGCGAAGGCTATTAAAAGGATGCCTCACTTCGCAGCAGAATATTTATTATCTGGAACAGGTTATGATAGAGCAATGGATCTTAACCAAGAAGTTCTTAAAAATATATTTCTAACTCCAAGATATTTAAAAGGAACAGTAGAGGCAAACTTACAAACAAAACTATTTAATAGAGTATATAGTGCGCCTTTTGGGATAGCTCCTATTGGAATGACCAGCTTGATTTGGCCTGGTGCAGAATTTGATCTTGCAAAATTAGCTACTAATAAAAACATTCCATATACATTATCTACTGTAGCATGCGCTTCCATAGAAAAAGTCGCTCCACATCTGGAGGGTAGGGGTTGGTTTCAATTGTATCCGCCAAAAGATAAAAATATAAGAGATGACTTATTAAAAAGAGCCTCTGATAATGGCTATGAAGTTTTAGTTATTACTTCTGATATTCCAGCTTCAAGTAGACGTGAAAGGTTAAGAATGGCTGGCGTTTCAGTGCCTCCAAAAATTAATTTTAGAACAATATTTCAGGCATCTATCTCTCCATCATGGTCCATAGGCGTTTTAAAGCATGGAATGCCTAAATTTGGAACAATGAATAAGTATCAAAATAGTCAAGGAAACAAAAAGATACAAAAGGGCTATGCAGGGAGTCAGATGGACAGGTATTTAGATTGGAAATATTTAGAAGAATTAAGAAATCTTTGGAAAGGACCAATTGTATTAAAAGGGCTGATGGATAGTAGGGATGCTTTAAAGGCTAAAGATTATGTTGATGCAATATATTTATCTAACCATGGTGGAAGACAATTAGATTTAGCACCTAGCCCAATGCAAGTACTTCCCGAAATAAGAAAAGAGTTAGGAAATAATTACCCTATAATAATTGATAGCGGCTTTTATTCTGGTCAGGATGTTATTAAAGGATTAATGTTAGGTGCTGACTTTGTAATGGTGGGCAGGCCATTTATGATTGGAATTGCGGCATTAGGAAGTAAAGGAGCAGAACATACACATTATATAATAAAAGATGAGATTGAAAATATAATGGAACAAGTTTGTGCTAAAAATATTAAAGAATTAAAAAACCAAAAAGTAAGTACAAGCAAAGACTTTTATTTAAAGTCTATAGATTGATAAGTATATTAATAAGGTCAAATTTTAAATGAAAAGAAGAAATTTTCTTAAAAAAAGTATTGGTATGGGAACAGTTGCAGCAGCCTCCACTTTATCTGCACCAGCAATTTCTAAAGGAATAATAAAATGGAAAATGGTAACTTGTTGGCCAAAAAACTTTCCTGCATTAGGAACAGGAGTTCAAAGAATTGCAGATTCAATATATGCAATGTCAGATGGTAGACTTGAAATTAAAGTTTATGGAGCAGGAGAATTAGTACCTGCATTTGAGGTATTTGATGCGGTTAGAGAGGGCATTGCAGAAATGGGACATGATGCTCCATATTATTGGATTGCTAAGCATTCTGCTATGCCTTTCTTTACGACAATTCCAGGAGGTTTGACAGCTCAAGAGCATGCTTCATGGCTATATTTTGGAGGAGGACAAGCATTATGGGATGAGCTTTATTCACAATTTGGCTTAAAAGCTTTTCTTGCAGGTACTGGTGGGTCCAATGTTGGTGGATGGTTTAGAAAAGAAATAAAAAGTCTTAAAGACTTACAAGGACTTAGAATGAGGATGCCCGGTCTTGGAGGAGAAATATTATCTAGGATAGGAGCGATACCAGTTAATCTACCAGGAGGTGAGTTATTAGTAGCTTTACAGTCTGGTGCTTTAGATGCGGTAGAGTGGATTGCACCATATAATGATTTAGCGTTTGGTTTTCATAAAATTGCTAAATATTATTATGCTCCTGGTATACAAGAGCCTGGAAGTGCATTAGGTTTAACTGTTAATCTTGATGCTTATAATAATTTACCAAATGATTTACAGAATATTATAAAATATGCAGCTGGCGACGAAGCTTTCAGAATGTTATCAGAAATGACAGCAGGAAATGCATTTGCATTAGATGTATTACTTAATAAACATAAAGTTATGTTAAGAAATTTTCCTATAGATGTTACTGATGCAATGTTTTCTGCAGCCTTAGATATAGTAAAAGAAAAAGCAGAAGAAGATCCTTTTACGAATAAAGTATATAAGAATTGGTCAGACTATAGATCTAAAGTTACTAAATTATCTCCTTTAACTGAGCTTGGCTATATGAAGCTTAGAAATAACTTTGAAGAAAAAATATAGAAATAATTTAAAATGAATTCTAACGAAAAACAAAAAGAATATTGGACTAATTCAGCAGGTAATTTATGGGTCAAGGATAAATCTGAAAAAGATAATATGCTAGAACCTTTGGGAAATTATGCATTATCTAAGTTTAATATTATAGAAGGTTTGAATGTACTTGATATTGGCTGCGGTACAGGAAAGACAACTACGCAAATAGCTAAAGAAATTGGAAGTAGCGGGTATGTTTCGGGTTTAGACATTTCTGAAACTATGATAAATGAAGCAAGAAAATATTCTGATAAGGATAAAATAAGTAATATTAATTTTTTAGTTAAGGATGTTCAAAATGAAAAATTAAAAAAGTTAGAATATGACGCAGCTTTTTCACGTTTTGGAGTAATGTTTTTTAGTGATCCTATTATGGCATTTAAAAATATATATAGTAGTTTAAAAAGTGATGGGTTATTAACTTTTATTTGTTGGCAGGATCAGAAAGAAAATCCTTGGTATAATTCTGGCTTAGAAATAGTTAAGAAGTATGTAGATATTCCTACACCAGAAAAAAATAGTCCAGGTCCTTTTGCATATGCTGATAAAACTTATATTGGAAATATATTAATTGAGGCTGGATACAAAGATATTGAATTTTATAATTTTGAAAAAGATATACAGCTATTTAAAAATTTTACTTTAGAACAGGCTATAAGTGCTTATCTGGAATCTACGCCAATATTTAAAAAAGATGTATCTCTACTAAGTTCAAAAAACAAAAAAAATATATTTTTAGACATAAAAGAAACCTGGGTTCCTTTTTATAAGGATAACTATCTAATATTTCCTAGCAAGACTTGGGTAGTATGTTGTAAAAAATAATAAATTTTAGCCTTCAAAAACTTTTGCACTATCTCTTTTACCTATCATTTCTTTCCATCTTAATAAGTATTTATGATTATCATTAGGAATTACTTTTACCCAACTAGCAAAATCTAAGAAAACATATAAATTGATATCAGCCATTGAAAAATTATTACCTGCAACATATTCAGCTTGATTCAATCTTTCATTTATATCATCCAAAAATCTATTGCCTAACATGATTCCTCTGCTTGCTAATTCAGGTATCTGTTTTGTAGCTCTTGGATCTGCAACAGCTCTATCTATAAATGCCTCAGAAGAATTTCTTAAGCATTCTCCGATAGGGTTCATTCCTTCAATTTCAACTTTTCTATTCCACATCTCTACTAAGCCTTTTTCTTCAGGTGTTTCCCCGAAAATATATGGTTCCGGTTGCATTGCATCAAAATATCTACATATAGCCATACTTTCTGATATTACTGTTCCATTATCTAGTTCAAGAGCTGGAACACCACTTTTTGGATTTATAGATAAAAAATTACTTTCTCTATTTTCTCCTGCGCGGACATTTACTTGAACATATTCAACATCAATTTTCTTTTCTACTAAAAACATTTGAACTCTTCTTGGGTTAGGAGCTCTTTTAAATTCGTATAACTTCATTTTTATTTCCTTATATTTTATATAATAACTTATATCATTTTTTTTTTTAACAGTAATTTAAAATTTTAAAATACATACTGTATTTAAGTATTGACTTTAGATATTTTCTATAGTGAAATTATTTTTTAACTAAATAAAGGATACAAAAATGAAGATTATTAAAAAAATACTTTTAGTTTCGGTTTTATCAATATTTTTTATTGGTCCATCATTTGCTACAGATAAAGCAGTAGGATATTTTGGATGGCACGCATATGGTAAATATATACAAATGGGTGAGAAAATGGGATTTTGGAGAGGTGAGTTTAGTGGCAGTTTTGATAGTGATGATGGAGAAGGGGGGCTTTTTCATAAAGCTTCAATGAGATGTCCTGGATCTAATACAATGAATTTTGAAACAGGTACTACTTCAGCACAAGGGGTATGCTTAATTAAGGATATGGATGGTGACGAAGCATACGTTACTTGGGTTGTAAAAGGAAAATTAGGACAAGCAAACCCTGGTAGCTTTACATATTCTGGAGGTACAGGAAAATATGAAGGCATGTCTGGAGATGGTGGAACTCTTATTGGACATATTGTAACCAACTGGACTGATGGTGATGCAAGTGGTTACGCATTATGGAATAGAATGAAATAATAACAATTATAACGAGAGTAATTTGTTACTCTCGTTATATTTATTTAAAGGATAAGTATTTATGATTACGATGTGTTTGAAGATTAAATATACTCAAGAGGCAATGAAAACTATTTTTAGTACAGGAGATAACAGAAAAGCTGCAATTAGTGCTTTAGCAAAACAAGCTGGCGGGAAGCTAATTTCATTCTATGGAATGCAAGGACAATATTACCATATGATGATAATTGTAGAAATGCCTAGTATGGCAAATTGGATGGCAATGTTTATTAAAGGTACGAGCGGGGGAGCAATTGCAGAGTATAAATCTATACAATTATTAGACCCTGAAATAATTGAAGAGTCATCTACTATACTTAAAGATTTAGATTACTCTCCACCTGGTGCATAATTTAATAAGACTTTTTTAAGCCCAAGGCATTCTCTGCAATATAGCTTAGGATTAATTGCTGACTAACAGGTGCAAGATAAGGAATCATCATTTCTCTGAATAATCTCTCAACATGGTATTCCTTAGCGTAGCCCATGCCACCATGAGTTGCTATAGCTTGCTTACATATGTCCATGCCAAATTCTGCAGATAAAAACTTAGCAGCATTTGCTTCTGCCCCACAGGGTTGATTATTATCATATAAATGTGCAGCTTTTAAAATTAATAGTTTTACAGCCTCTAATTTTGCCCAGCCCTCTGCTAATGGATGTTGAATACTTTGATTTTCTCCTATAGTTCTTTCAAATACTATTCTTTCTTTTGCATACTTAGTGGCTCTATCTAAAGCATTTTTAGCAATACCATATGCTTCAGCTGCAACTAATATTCTTTCTGGGTTAATGCTATGCAGTAAATAGGAAAAACCTTTTCCTTCTTTCCCAACTAAATCTTCCATAGGAACTTCTAAATTATCAATAAATAATTCATTACTATCGACAGCAGCTCTGCCCATTTTATGAATCACTCTTGCTTCAATATTATTTTTATTGAAATCAGTATAAAATAAACTTAAACCTTCAGTTGGATTCTTATCATTTCTTTCAGATGTGCGAGCTATTAGCATAATTTTATTAGTAATTTGAGCAGTAGATGTCCATATTTTTCTGCCGTTTATTATATAATGATCTTTATTTTTTATTGCTTTTGTTTTTAATCTAGTTGTATCTAATCCAGTATCAGGTTCTGTAACAGCAAAGCACATTTTTGTTTGGCCATTTATAATTTTAGGTAGCCATTTATTTTTCTGTGTTTGTGAAGCAAATTTAACTAATGCATTAGGTCCAAATATATTCATATGAACAGAAGATGCTGCTGTCATTGCTCCTTTTTCAGCTATAGTCATCATCATTAGTGCTGATTCTGTTACACCTAAGTTGCTACCTCCAAACTCTTCTGGCATAGCTATGCCTAGCCATCCACCGTCTGCCAATGTATTTACAAAATCATGAGGAAAAGATGCGTTATTATCACATTCCAACCAATAATTATCATCAAAATTTTTAATAGAATTACTTATTGCTAAAATTAAATCTTTTTGATCTTCTGTATAATTAAAATCCATATATTACCTATTTTAAATGTAAACTCATTTCCCAAAAGTTTATTTCTAATTTTGTTGCTGTCTTAAATTGATTGTTTAATCTATTCCATTTTAAATTATTTTCAAAATTATTACCTAGTCTAAGGATAACTGACTTATCCAGCATATGACCAATTTTAATACATAATGCTTGGTATTCATCAGACCCATAAGTATTTATCCATTTAATGTAAGGGTTATTCTTATTATCTATTTTAGATAATTCTTTTCCAATTTCACCATAGCCAAATACGCACGGAATTAATGTAATTAATAAATTTAAAAAATCTCCGGTATAACCATTTTCTAATACATATCTAGTATATGCTATATTAGCTATTTCTTCTTCAGCATTATATAATTCACTCTCTGATATACCATATTCTGCACACGTATTTATATGTAATTGGAGCTCTTCATTAATAAGTGCATTAAGGGTGTTCGATGCAACACGTATTTCTTCTGTGGTGTTTGATTTTAATACTAATAAAGCCCAAGCTTTAGAAAAGTGTGTCAGGAATAGGTAGTCTTGTATCAGGTATTTAATATATAATTCTTTTTTAAGTTTTCCATTTGCAATATTCTTTACAAACTTATGTTTAGTATAATTATCCCAATAAGAAAGGTTATTAGATTTTAATATATTAAATATTTTACTATAGTTATTATTTTTAAGCATTTTCAAACCGTTATATAGAATTTAGTCTTATTCAATTTAATAGTTATAATTTTTAGATAAATATTTAATTAATCTATCTTCATATTTCTTATCTAACTTTGTCATACCATTTTCATCATACATTAATAAAATTATTTCTTTCCATCTTTCTTCATTTAATCTTTGTTGATAAACAATATTTAGGGAGTGACAAGAAGAACAGCTATATTTTAGTATTTCTTCATCTGTTATAGATATTTCATCTTTTGCAAAAGTATTAAAATTAAGATTTAGTATAACAATTAAACATATTAAAATAATTCGCATTTTATATGTTTATATAAATTCTATGAACGGTATTATTTAAATACCCTTTAGGGTTCCAACTTATATCAAATGGTTGAGATATATTATTTTCATCTATAGCTCTGGACCATATTTCAAAATAACCTTTACTTGGAAAACTTAGGTTTAAATCCCAATTTTGCCATGCATATTTATTTACAGGGTTACTTAAATTTGCTTGAATCCAAGTAGCTCCATAATCAATACTTATCCTAACTTCTTTAACTTGTTTATCTCCTGCCCAAGCATGTCCTCTAATATTTAAATTATTAGAATTATGCTGTAACCCAGTTTTCGGAAATGTTATTAAAGATTTTATAGGCATTGATTCAATTATTTTTAAACCACTGATATCTACTTTCTCGCCAGGTTTAACAGGGATTTTAGGAACTTTATAAGATTTGCCAGTCATTTTTGTGCCATCATGTACCTGATCAAGTAATTCAATTTTGTTTAACCATTTTTGAGATGTAGATCCTGGCCAACCAGGACATATCAATCTTAAAGGTGATCCATGTATTAAAGGTATTTCTTCATTATTCATGGCAAAGGCTATGATATTATTCTCATCTAAAGCTTTTTTTATTGGCACTCCTCGCGATAATGCATTTTTATTTGTATCACCAGATAAATGTAAATCAGCGCCATAATGACCAGTATAAATACTACTTGGCTTTATACCGGATGATTTTATTACATCTGATAATCTTACTCCAGTCCATTCTGAGCATGAAATTGCTCCATAGCTCCATTGATTTCCTAACGCAGGAGGTTCAAAAAAAGCTCTTCCATTACCGCCACATTCTAATTGTAGAGATTTAGTTATAACTTCAAAATTACTTTTTAAATCCTTGATTGAATAATTTTTTGGATTTTTTACATTTCCTTCTATTCTTAGTTTCCAATTAGATATTTCATTACTAGATAAATCAGGCATTATTCCATTATTTCTTACAAAGTGACGATTAGTAGGCGTGATTGGGTCGTCTAATAAGTGTGGAGGAGTTTCTGCATTAATAGGTCTATCATTAAGTATAGTAAGATCATTTTTTTTATGAATATTATCTATTTTTAAGGTGTCATTAGCGTATAGTGGAACAACATTCATAGGGATAGAAAAATAAGACGCTAGGCTAACAGATAGCATAATTTGAGAATGCTTTTTTATAAAACCTCTTCTGGAAATCTTTCTCTTCATTAATATCTCAAATTCAAAGTGTTGAACTTATTTAAATACAAACAATGTTATGATTACTATCGAGTAATCTATTATTCTTGTAAATATGTTTTTTTTTATTATAATTATATTTAGCATATAAAAAGGTTTGATTATGAAAAACAGTTTAGAAGCTAATTTAAAATTTATTGTTCCTCAAGTTGATAAACCTGTATTTGAAAGTTCTGAATATACTGGGACAGTTCCAAAAATCCATTTTGAAACGGAATATAGGTCAGTTCCAATACAAGACATCAGAGACAGTAGCATCTCGTACACGATTGAAAATAATGGCTTTCAATTATTAAAGCATAAAACAGAAGTAAAAAACTTTTATGATCATGAGGAAGTAATTAAAACCTATGAAAAAGAGTTAAAAGATTTTTTAAAAGAATATATGAAAGCAAATGACGCTATAATATTTGATTATACGAGAAGGTCTGATGGAAAATCGGGAGCACAGAATCCCGATGGTTTGCGAGGGCCTGCTGATAGGGTGCATGCAGATTATACAGATTTGTCTGGTCCACAAAGAGCAAAGGATGTTTTAGGTTTAGATAATTATAATAACCTTCTTAAAGAAGGAGGCAGAATCGTGCAACTTAATGTTTGGAGGGCTATTAATGGCCCCGTAAAAAGATCTCCTTTAGCATTTGCAGATGCTCTATCTATTCCTAAAAATGATTTGGTGGAGACAGACCAAATATTTTCAAATCGTACAGGAGAAATATATCATATTGCCTATTCTAGAAAACATAGATGGCATTGGGCCTCTAATATGAAGAATGATGAAGTACTTCTTTTAAAAGGGTGGGATAGTATTAATAATGCTAGAGTGAAATATACACCGCATGGAGCATTTGAATTGCCAAATCAATTAGATAGTGATCCTCCTAGAGAAAGTATTGAGGCGAGAGTATTTCTTATTTTTAATTAATACTTTAGTTAGGAGCATTATGATAATAAATAAAGTATCTTTAATTAAGTACCAAGGTATCATAGAAATAAATGGTCTACTATACCAGTAAAAGGTTTTATAAATGTACCTGAAAACTCTATTGGTCTTGGCATAACAATCGATAATACTAAAGTTTTTAATCAAGATTATTTATAATTTAGGGATGAACATGACTAAAATATCTAAAATAATTATTATACTTATATTAAGTATTTGCTTGTCAAAAATATCAATTGGTGCTGATGGTACTAAAGATGATCCTTTTAATGTATTATTAGTGCCCGCTGATGGAGGTACAGAAGAAGGTACTATTTCTGATTTTAAACCAATATTTAATGCAATATCTTTAGCAACAAATTACTCTTTTAATATTATTGTGGGACAGAGTTATAGTGCTGTAGTTGAGGGTATATGTTCAGGACTCGCAGACTTTGCCTGGTTTGGGCCTGTTACATATTTACAAGCAAGAGATAAAGGGTGTGTAGAATTATTGGCAGTTGAAGTTAGAAAAGGTAGTTCTGTTTATTATTCAGGTATATTTACAGGTAAAAATAATATAAATATAAATAATTTAAGCGACTTAAGAGCTAAAAAAGTAGCCTTTGGAGATATAAACTCGACATCAAGTTTTGTTTTTCCTATGGCTATGTTAATTGAATCTGGAATTGACCCAATTAAAGATTTATCTAAATCACAACTAACTGGAAGTCATGCAAATAGTTTAAAAGCACTTCAAGCAGGTATAGTTGATGCAGCAGCTGCTTCTTTTAACTCCTATGAAAAAGCTGTAAGGCAAGGTTCAATTATGGCTAATGAATTTAAAATAATAGCTAGGTCAGATCCTATTCCTAATCCCCCTTTAGCTATGTCCGTTAACCTTCCAAAAATTGTTAAGAATAAAATTAGTAATGAAATTTCTGAATTACACAATAACCCAAATATTAAAGAAGGAATGTTAAGAGGCTATGGTGGTAAAAAAGTAGATTATTATGATACTAGTATAACAGATAAAGATATGCTTCCTGCCTTAAAGAAAATGCTTTTAATAGATAGTAATTTTAAAAAAACAATTCTGGAAGCTAATAGTAATTAATGACAAATAGATTACTTACAATTAAGGCAGCTAAAAAAATATATGATGGAGGAATAAATGCGCTTGATGGGGTAAATATAACAATTCATAAAAATGAAATTGTTGCAATACTCGGTTCTTCAGGTGCAGGTAAATCAACATTAATAAGGTCGGTATTAGGTTTGGTTGCCTTAGATAACGGTGCAATTTTTTTTAAAAGTAAGACTCCTATAGTAAATAATTTTCAGCTATTAAGAAGTTCTATCTCTACAATATATCAAAATTTTAATTTAGTATCTCGATCTACTGTTTTAACAAATATAATCTTAGGTAAAATTTCAACTATATCTTCTTGGCGAATTTTATTTAATGCATGGCCAAAAGGTTTTCAAATGAAAGCTTTTGCATTATTAAAAGAAGTTGGCTTGGAAGATATTAATCTTAATAAAAGAGTAGAAAATTTATCTGGAGGACAACAACAGAGGATTGGAATAGCAAGAGCATTAATGGGTGATCCTGAATTAATTTTAGCAGATGAACCAGTATCAAGTCTGGACCCAGAAACAGCAAAAGAAATTTTAAAACTCTTAAAAAAGACTGCTAAAAAGAAAAAAATTAGTATTCTGTGTAGTTTGCATCAAGTTGAATTTGCAAAATATTTTGCTGATAGAATAATAGGTATGAATAACGGAAAGATTATTTTTGATAAAGCGTCAAATAAATTAAGTAAATTAGATTTAAATAAAATTTATAAATAATGAAACCTCAATGAAAAATTTTAAAAAAGATTTAAAACCACCATTTAGTATAAAGAGTTTATTTTTAATATTGATATTATTAATAGTATTCATAATATCAGCTCAAAGAGTTGGTATGCCTGATATTATAGAACGTCTGTATGAATCATCTTTAGATTTAGTTGGTATTAAAGATTCTTCAAAAATTGGAAATGGTTTATCTAGAATTTCTAGAGAGATGTGGCCGCCTGTTATAGAAAGTAAAAAAGATACTAATTTAATATTAA
>CESO01039609.1_pt1 | contig 21822 bp, 18 predicted proteins | sample 356341 | NCBI WGS metagenome assembly CESO01 (sample SAMEA2621812, study PRJEB7988) | marine metagenome | biome: marine biome (ENVO:00000447); feature: deep chlorophyll maximum layer (ENVO:xxxxxxxx); material: "saline water (ENVO:00002010), including plankton (ENVO:xxxxxxxx)" | depth 35 m | reverse complement strand
TAAAGATAGCTATTGATGCAGGACATGATTTAGTAAATTCTGACCATAATTATACCTATTTAGATTATACATACGAGCAAATTGATCTGAAGAAAGCATACAGTTTTAATCCTATACCTGAAGGCCTTACAAAAGAAGAAGCTGAACAAATTTTAGGCTTAGGGACTCAAATGTGGGGAGAATGGACACCAACTAAAAAAGAAGTCTACAGTCAAACATTTCCAAGAATAGCTGCTTATGCTGAAACAGGTTGGACGTTAACTAACAATAAAAACTATAAAAGATTTAAATCTTCACTAACAGTATTATTTAAAAAATGGGAAGAAAACCTTGATTAGATTCTTGTTTTTCTAAAAGACAGGTTTGCGGTTTAAGGTCGGTTAATTATTTTTTTTAAAAATGTAGAAGCAATTAGTTGGTTAGGAGAGTGATTGATATTGAAGTAGAAATTAGGTTAGAAGATTTTATAAAGTTGTCTTTTATTTTTATCATTAACCGTCAATATTATATTGTAAATTTTATATTTATAAACTAATGTTATAGTAAGTTCTCTATTATAAATTAAAGAATGTGTATGTGCTATGTTTTTTTTTGGTGTATAAATCGTAGTTGCATCTTCCATTTATTACTTTACCATACTTTTTAAGAAGTATACTTTCTACTTCACTCATATATTTAACATCCTTTCTCAAATAATATTTATAAGTATCTAATACAATCTTTTCTTATCTTCATCATAACACTACTATTATTGCTATATTTGATATTTTAATTTTTAGTTTTTTGAGTTCCAATTATTATTTAGTTGAGGTAAAATAAATAAGTAAGGTGAAAAAGTGATGGTTGTATTTGACTTATTAAACTAGTTCAGACTGTTGTATTGATTAGGAATAATTTTTAACTAAATTTATATGGATCCATTATCTCAAGGAACAGTTGGCGCAGCTTTTGCGCAGTCTGTTGCCAATAAAAATAATATTTTCAAGATCGGTTTCATTGGTTTTCTTGCAGGATTGACACCTGATTTAGATGTTCTAATTCAGTCATCAACTGATCCAATTTTATCTCTTGAATATCACAGACAGTTTACACACTCACTTTTTTTTATTCCTTTCGGTTCTTTAATTTTTGCTTTACTAATCTTTCCCTTATTTAAAAGCTCCTTGAGCTTAAAGACTGTCTATTTCGCAAGTTTATTGGGGTATGCAACTCATGGATTGCTTGATGCATGCACTTCTTATGGGACTCAACTTTTATGGCCTTTTTCTAATGAACGGATTAGTTGGAATAACATATCTATTGTTGATCCACTCTTTACAATTCCTATATTAATATTTCTTGGAATTGCAATAAAAACAAAAAAAAAGATATTTAGTTTTTTTGGAATGGGATGGATTATTTTTTATCTATCTATAGGGTTTGTTCAATATGAAAGAGCTTTATCAGCTGCAATCGAACTAGCGACTATGAGAGGGCATAATGCAGAGCGTCTGACTCTTAAGCCATCGTTTGGGAATTTGATTTTATGGAAGTCTATTTATAAGCATAAAGAAACTTTTTATGTTGATGCAATTCGAACAGCACAGTCATCTAGTTGGTGTTTAGGAGAAACTATAAGGGGTTTTGATTATAAATATCATCTGCCGGATCTTGACGAAGAGAGTCAGCAAAAAAAGGACATCGAGAGATTTCGTTGGTTTTCTCAAGATTATTTGGGCTTTGATAAAGAAAAAAATATTGTTACAGATGTGCGTTACTCAATGATCCCTAATCAGATTGCACCAATGTGGGGACTGACTATTGATGACCAGCGTGGCATAAATGATCATGCGATTTGGTGGACAAGTCGAAATTTGGATCAAAGTCAGGTAGACTTGTTCATTGATATGTTAAAAGGTAAAAAGTGTGGAAGTTGTCATTTATCTCCATATTAGTTACAATGTATTTGTGTGTTATTTTAATAAATAACTTAGCATTATAAGTTTAAAAATGACTCTGTGCTAAATATATATTTTGACATACAAACTTAATTAATTTTTTTTTGAAATTTGTATTTACCAGACCCTAGAGTAAAATGATCATTATTATTTTTTAAATACAAATTCGAAACATATTTTTTTAATTTATTATTTGATAATTTCCATGAGCTTCCATTAATGCCTCTATTTAAAATGATATCTGATTTTGTATTTGCCGGGATCTCAATATTTAAAGTAATGAATGTAGAATCTCTTTTCCATTCAATTGATATATTTCCATAGTTTGATTGGTAATTACCTTTTATGTGGTTGAAGTTTTTATCAAATAGAGGTTTAATATAAAATCGTTTGTAACCAGGAAATTTGTCATTAATTTTTAAACCGAGAAGGTTATTATACATCCATTCTCCGATCGCTCCATATGCATAATGGTTATATGAATTCATTGATGAACTAGCTAATTTACCATCACCCATTATGCCATTCCATCTTTCCCAAATTGTCGTTGCTCCTTTGGTTAAAGGATATAGCCACGACGGATATTTATCTCTTAACAATAATTTAATAGCTAAATCTGATCTTCCACCGTCAGAAAGAACCTGACACAAATAAGGTGTTCCAAGAAATCCTGTAGTTAAGTGTCCATAATTATTAACGTTTTCAACTAATCTGTTAAATGCTATTTTTTTGTATTCATCTTTTAAAATACCAAATTTTAATGGAAGTACATAAGCAGTTTGAGTATCTCCAATTATTATTCCATTTTTAGTCACATACTCATTATGAAAACTTCTATTAGCCTCATTGAGAATTGGAGTATAAAATTCCACTTCCTCTAATTTATTTAAAACTTTAGCTGCTTTAATTAAAAGATCAATTGAGTAGTGATAAAAAGCTTGAGCTATCATATGTTTGTTTGATACAGCTGATCTACCACCAGGATCATTTGGGACGCTAAAAAATAACCAATCACCATAGTGATTAACTCCTTTATAAAGGCCATTAGAAGAATTAATAATCATATGATCAACCCATTTTTTCATACTTTTATATCTTTTTTCCAGTTCAGATTTGTCTCCATATTTTAAGTATGAATTCCATGAAATTATAGTCACTGCATCAGACCATCCAGCGGAGCCTCCTTTTCTAGGCTTTTTATTTTCTAATACGTCAGGAATAACACTTGGAACAAGCCCATTATCGTATTGATCTAATTCAAGATCAACCATCCATTTATCAAAAAATTTTTTAACATCTCTAAGGTAAGATGCAGTATTGAAAAAAACTTGAGCATCTCCAGTCCATCCTAATCTTTCATCTCTTTGTGGACAATCAGTGGGTACGTCCAAAAAATTACCTTTTAGACCCCATTCAATATTTTTTTGTAGTCTATTAATCATTTTATTTGAGGTATTAAAAAATCCAGTTTTTTCCATCGAAGAAAATAAAGGATACGCTTTTATACTATTTTTATTTAAATTTTTTAGTCCTACTATCTTTATATATCTAAATCCTTGAAAGGTAAAATGCGGTCTGTAAATTTTATCCTTATTCTCACTTATAATAAAAGTGTTTATTTGTTTTGCAGATCTTAAATTTTCAGTATAAAACTCATTATTGTATAAAATTTCTGCATGATGAATCTCTATTTTTTCACCTTTAATACCATTTGATTTAAATTCTACCCATCCAACAATATTTTGACCAAAATCAATAATATTGTCACCTGATTTGGTTTTAAAAATTTTTAATGGTTTAATCGGTTTATCTTTTTTAATCATCTCATTTGAAGTGGAAATTATATTTCCATCATAATTTTCGAAGTAGACATTTTTTAATTTTTCTATTTTTGAATCATAATTTGACCAATTTTCTTTAATAAGATTAGCATTATACGTCTCACCATCATAAATTTCAGAATCAGTAATACCACCATGAAAGTACTTCCAATTTTTATAGTTTAGAACGTGTTTTTTTGATCCATCTTCATAAGTAATAACTAGTTCAGCTATAAATGCATATTTATTTCCTTCATAATTATTTTGAATATTTAGTTGATCAGTCCATCCAAGAACTCCGTGATACCAGCCCTTTCCTACTATTACTCCTAATCTATTATCTTCATTAATTAAATTTTTAACATCAAAAGATTGATATTGAATTCGATTGTTGTATGATGTCCATCCAGGAGTAAGATAAAAATTACCAACTTTAAAGCCGTTAATATATGCTTCATACATACCTTTTGAGGTTATATATAGCTTTGCTTTTTTTATTTTTTTCTCTACAACAAAATCGTTTATAAAATATGGACTATTTGAATTTTTTTTAGTATCATCAATATCTTCAACTGAAATCCACTTTTTTTTCCAGTTTTCTTCTTTCATTAATCCAGTTGACCAAGAAGATATTTTACTCTTTTTTAAGCGATTATTTTTATTTGTCCAAATTGTTATTTGCCAATAATAATCAGTGTCATATTTAAGCGAACTTCCATCGTATCTTATTCTAATAGAATTTGAAGATTCAATTTTACCTGAGTCCCAGATTAAATTTTCTTTTGAATCAAATTTATCAGAACTAACTTTGATTTGATAGTGAGTTTGTTTTAAATTATAACAATCACAGTTTATCTTCCATGAAAAACTTGGATTCTGGTCATCTAAACCAATTGGTGAATTGAGTTCATTTACCTCCATTTTATCTACATAAATCATTTGAGATAATAATATATATGGAAAAAATAATAGTAAAAGACTAAGTTTTTGTTTGGTCATAAGTTAATTTTTCTGAGTTAATTAAAATTTAATACTCTTAAATTAAAAAAAAATAATTAATGTTATAAAGTCTATTTTTATTAGTATTTAATTTTGATTAACTTTTCTCACCACCAACAACATAATCTTAAGTTAATTTATCATTGTAATAAATCCAGTCTAATACTAGAAATTAAATCAACATAGCAGCTCCAATTGAAGATGCATTTGATCTTGTGTTAATTATAATTTTTTGGTTTGGATAATTTAATCTAAAAATTTCTGTAAATATTTTATTATTAGAAAAACCTCCATCAACATAAAACTTTCTTATAGAGTCTTCAAAAATCACAGATATATATATTTTTAAAACTAAAAATAATTCGAATATAAGTCTATGATATGCCTGATCAAAATTGTCAAAATTTAATATTTGATTATCTGGGCAGTTGTCTTTTGATAAATAAGTCCATCTGAAATGATTTTTATATTTTTTAACTGCCTTATAAATATTTTTATTGAAATTAATTTTATTTTGATCAAAGTTTTCTATTTGAAAGAAATTAACTAACTCTTTTAATTTGATTTCATGTTCTGCTCCTAAAAAAATTCTTGATGTTTTTACTGGAGAACCATCAATTTTCATATAGGCTGTAGCACCACTATTTATCTGATCTATATCAAAAATGTTATCCTTAGCAAATGGATTAAAATTTATACACCATGTGCCAGTTGAAATTAAAATGAATGGATCGCTTTCATTGGTTAAATAATATTGAAGAGCAGAGGAACTATCATGAACACCAACTCCAAATATTATTTTATTTGAATTTATCGTCTTTTTAATTGTTTTATTTGTTTTGACAATTGAGGGAAATAATTTATCAATACTTTCATCTTTTACCCAACTGTGATATTTTTTATTTTCATAATCCCATAAATCAGTATGACAACCTATACTTGTGTATTCAGTTGTTAACTCTTCAGTAAAAAGAAAACTTAAATATTGAGGCAAATGAAGGGAATACTTAATTTTTTTATAAAAATTAGGTTTTTTTCTTTTTAACCAAAAAATTTGTTTACCAGAGTTAAGCATATTTAAATTTTTAGATCCTGTAGTCAATGAAAATTTATCCACTGGACCATATTTTGAATAAAATAGACTTATAATTTCCTCATCAATTTTTTTATTATAGTCATAAACGGGTTTAATAATTTTTAAACTAGAATCAAGATGAACAAAAGTTGCACCAAATGCAGAAAAATTAACTTTACTAATCTTATATAAATTTGAATTAAGGTATGTGTAAAAAACTTTTTTTATCCAGTTAGTTATTTTTTCAATATCATCACATGTATCTCCATCTTCGTCTTTTATTTTTGGAGTTTTTTCATTTCCTTGAAGAATTAAATTGAAATTAGTATCAAATAAAAAATATTTTTGATTAGTCTTACCAATATCGAATACCAATATGCAATTCATGATCATTATAAACCTGATGAAGTATATGTTGGATCTCTTTGTTTAGTTAATTTTTTACGAATTTCTAATTCTCTGTATGCATCAATTGGAGCAATTGAACCCCCCAACCTTAAATTAGATTCATTAACAATTGGTCTTACATCTAAATTAAAAGCTTCTTTTAATATAGATTCACATATAGTTATATCATTTATTTGCTGAGCTTGTCTTAATCTATTATAATCTACTAATAATGACTTAGTATAAGCTATTTTTATATTTTCAATCGATTGTAAGAGATCCTCTAGAGGATCCTTCAAATTATGGCTTGCATCAATCATCCATGAAATTTTTGGGTTTTTTGTATCTTTTTCACCCTGAACTAGTTCACAAAGGATTAAAAATAATTGAAAAGGATTTTGGGATCCAACAGTTAAATCATCGTCACCATAATTAGAATCATTAAAATGAAACCCACCAAGTTTTTCCTCTTGCATCAAAATCGCAACTATCTGCTCAATATTTGAATTAGGTAAGTGATGACCTAGATCAATTAATGAGTAAGCTTTTTTACCTAACTTTGATGTGAAAAGAAATGAGGAGCCCCAATCAGGTATTACCATGGAATAAAAATAGGGTTCATAAGGTTTATATTCTATCAAAAGTTTCCAATCATCTGGGATATGTTCATATATTTTTTGAAGAGAATTTAGGGTTCTTTTAAAAGTATCTCTGAAATTACTTTGTCCAGGATAAGATGATCCATCAGCAAGCCAAATTGTTAAAGATTTTGAACCAATTTTCTTACCATAATTTATAACCTCAACATTATGATTAATTGCAAGGTCTCTAACATTTTTATCAACGTGAGATAAAGAACCAAATTTATAGGATAACTTGCTATCCTTTTGATCTTGAAAAGTGTTTGAATTAACTGAATCAAACTTTATTCCTTTGGATTTTGCAATTTTATTAATCAATTCAAAATCATCCGGAATATCCCAAGGAATATGTAAACTAATTAATCCACATGACTTAGTGAGGGTATTCAAAATTCCTACATCATTAATTTTTTCATTCAAATTTCTTGGTTGGCCACCTATACTGAATCTTCCAAATCTTGTCCCACCTATACCTAATGCCCAGCTTGGTATTGCAATTTCTAATTTAGATAGCTTGTTTATTATATGCTCAATATTAATTTCATTTTTTTTTAAAATTTTACCTAAATAATTTAAACCATCTTTATGACGGGCTATTTTGCTTAAATTAAATTTCTCTATTTGTTTTTTTTCAATCATATAAATATATTATCTGACAAAAGCTTGAGGGATTCCCCCATCAATATTTATTATATTACCTGTACTTTTATTTAAAGATGTAAGAAGTGCAAAAACACCGTTAGCTATATCTTCAGGCTTAATTATTTGATTTAATAAATTTCTTTTCGCATAAAACTCTGGTAATTGACTAACTTTTATACCGTGGGATTTTGCCCTCTCTTCAGCCCAAGAACCTTTCCATATTTTGCTTCCAATTATTACTCCATCTGGGTTTAAAGAATTAACTTTAATATTAAATTCAGCTAGTTCAGTAGCCATTAATCTGGACATGTGAAGTTGAGCAGCTTTTGCAGTTCCATATCCAACATTATTTGGACCAGATGAAATTCCATTTTTACTTACTATATTTACAATATCACCACCTAAGTTTTGGATTTTAAACAATTTTGAAGCTAGTTTAGAAAATAAGAATTGACCTTTAACTAAAATCCTTTGGAGTTTATCCCAATCTTTTTCAGTTGTATTTTGAATTGATTTTGAAATAGCTAGTCCAGCACTATTTATTATTATGTCTAAACCTCCAAATTTCAATATTGACTTATTAATTGTATTTTCAATATTATCAGATTTTGTGACGTCACACTTACAAAATATCGCTTGATCAGAATTATATTTATTTTTTAAATCCTTAAAATTATCATCAGAAATATCAACAAAAATCACATTTGCACCCTCTTTTATTAATTTTTCAGAAATTGCTTTACCAATTCCGCCTCCAGCTCCTGTGACCAATGAAACTTTCCCTGAGAGCGGTTTTTCAGCAGGTTGTCTTTTAAGTTTAGCTTCTTCAAGTAACCAATATTCAATATTAAATGCCTCTTGCCTTGACAAAGAAGTATAACTCGAAATAGTTTCAGCACCTCGCATTACATTAATAGCATTAATATAAAATTCACTTGCTATTCTGGAGGTTTGTTTATTTTTTGCAAATGTGAACATCCCTACTCCAGGGTATAGAATAACAACCGGATTAGAATCTCTAATTTTAGGACTATTTCCTTTTTTACAATTTTCATAGTATTCTCTATAGTCCTTTCTATATTTTTCAAACAAAGGTTCTATTTTTTTTGAAACTAGTTTCTTGTCAGAAAGGTCTATATCTTTTGGTATGTTTAGAACTAGAGGTTTAATTTTTGTTCTTAAAAAATGATCAGGACATGATGTACCCATCGGAGCAAGTTTTTCAAGTTTATTACTATTTATAAATTCCATTATCACATTACTATCTGAGTAATGACCAACCATTCTATTTTCAGAGGAGCAGAGTCCTCTGAGAATAGGAAAAACTTTAACCGCTTGTTCATTTCTTTTTTTGTTTGACAGTTTTGTAACCTTAACACCACCAAAAATATTTTTCTTTTTTTTCTTTTTTAATTCAATAAATTTAGATGCAATTTCAATTACATTTAGACTGTTTATATAACATTGGTAAGAGTTTTCTCCCCATGTAAATACTCCGTGTCCACCTAGAACAATACCTTTTATATTTGGGTTATTTTTTAAACACCTTTCCAAATTTAGCGCAAGGTCAAATCCAGGTCTTTGCCATGGCACCCAACCCATCTCATCCCCCCAAATATCTTGAGTTATAGCTTTACTATCTTTTGATGCGGCTATTGAAATTAAAGCATCAGGGTGAAGATGATCAATATGCTTAAAGGGTAATAAAGCATGAAGTGCAGTATCAATTGAGGGAGCTTTACTATCCAAATCATAAATACAATGATTTAAAAGTTTTACCATATCATCTTCATAATCAATACCCTTATAAACTTTTTTTAATTCATGAATTTTATCAACATACAATCCTGAAATTCCATCTCTTTTCAAAGTTCCAATGTCACCCCCAGATCCTTTTATCCACATTACATTTACTTTATTCTTTGTGATTGGATCTTCTTCTATTGTTTTGCAACTTGTGTTACCACCACCAAAATTAGTTATTCTTAAATCTGAACCTAATAAATTTGATCTATAAAGAAAAAGATCAATTTGATTTTTTTTAAAATCTGTCTCCTTCTTTTTATCCCACAAAAAGTTTACAAATTTATATTTGTTATTATATTTCATATTTTTATTAAATTAACGATATTTTGTAAATAAACTTTGATTAATATAAAAAATCCTTCAATTAAAAAATCATTAAATTCAGAATTTGAGAGAGTTCCTGTTCCTAAAAAAAAACATAAAACTTGGAGGAGTTTTCTTGGAATGTATGCTGGAGAACATGCTGCTGGAACAGAGTTTATGATTGGGCCATTGTTTCTTACTGTAGGTGTAAGTGCATTTGATTTAATTGTTGGTTTGTTTTTCGGAAATCTTTTTGCGGTACTTTCATGGAGATATCTTACTGCAAATATTGCTGTAAAAGAGAGATTAACTTTATATTTTAAATTAGAAAAAATTTCAGGAAAAAAATTGGTTAAATTCTATAATGTTGCCAATGGAATTTTATTTTGCTTTTTAGCTGGGGCTATGATTACTGTCTCTGCTACTGCAGTAGGAGTTCCAACTAATATCAAAATGCCAACTCTAAATGATGTTTTACCAAACAGTTACACCTGGATTCTAATTGTTTTAGTAATTGGAATAATTACAACATTAATTGCTTCAAATGGTTATTCAGCAGTTTCAAGAGTATCAAATTGGATGTCTCCCATTATAATTTTCGCTTTTTTTGGTTGTGGTTTAGTGGCTGCAAGTCAACTTGGGATTACTTCAATGAGTGATCTATTAAGTATTTGGGGTTCAGGATCTGAGCCTTTTCCTGGTCAGATAAAATATGGTTTTTGGCATGTTTTTTTTTGGTCATGGTTTGCAAATGCAGCAATGCACATTGGAATGTCAGATCTTTCAGTTTTCAGATATGCTAGGTCGTCCACTTCTGGATGGACTACAGCTGCTGGAATGTATATTGGACATTATATGGCCTGGATTGCAGCTAGTCTTTTATATGCAGTTTACTTAAAAACTCCTGAAGCAATTAATTCACTTGAAATGGGATTAGCTCCAGAGGTAGCTCCAGGTCCACTAGCTTACAACGCTCTAGGGTGGTTTGGAGTTTTTTCTGTTATTCTTGCAGGTTGGACTACTGCTAATCCCACAATATATAGATCAGGTCTAGCTTTTCAAGCGCTTATTCCAAAACTTTCAATCAAAAAAGCAACAATAATTGCAGGATTAATTTCAACAATTGCAGGGATTTTTCCAGCTTTTGCAATGAAACTACTTGATTTTGTATCTATTTATGGTTTTATTTTAGCTCCATTTGGAGCCATCATTGTTTTTGAATTTTTCTTTTTCAAAAGATTTAGATTATTAAAAAACTATTCAGAAAAAAATTCGATAAGTTTTAACTATGCTGTTTTTTTTGCTTGGTTTATTAGTTTTATTTTTTTCTATTCAATCTCAAATTTTTATGATATTTTTCTTTCATTTTTAATTCTTCCCGCCTGGCTTTTTTGTGGAATTCTGTTTGTTTTATTTAGTATATTTTATCAAAAAAATTATTAAAAATTTTCAATTGCTTATGAACCTTCCTATATACTATATCTTCCTCCTGGACAAAGATTTTACATGAAGAAATATAAATAAATTTATTTGGAATTTTAATGTTTGTTTCATTGATATATTCTTACATAATCAACTAGCATTTTTTCTTCTAAAAAACTTTCAGATACTTCACCTCCTAATATGCCTCCAATTGCCAAGTTTAATAATAAATAATGATTATTATCAAAAGGCATAAAGTCTGTATTTTTTTGTTCAAATGTGATTTTATTGTTTAAAAGCCAATAAATATTTTCTTCAGTCCAAACTAACGAGTATACATTAAAATCATTTGAATTAGATACATTTGAAATTTTTTTGATCTCATCTTTTTTATTAGTTAAGCTATTTTGAAAATGAAGGACATTGTAAAGATTCGATTTATTCCATCCATTTTGTTCCATAATATCAATTTCTCCACAAAAAGGCCAAGGGATTTCACCTTTATTATCCCCAAGATAATTTCCTACTTCATCAATATTTGAACCAAGTGTCCATATTGCAGGCCATGTCCCCTCAGTTACTGGTAATTTGGCTTTTACATCAATTCTCCCATATCTGAAATCAAATTTCGAGTTTAATCTTGCTGAGGAGAAGTTTTTAAAAGAATTATACATTTCAATTTCTTCTTTTACAGCAACTATATTTAGTAAACCATCTTTAACATAACTGTTTTTAATGTTTTCTGTATAATGTTGCAGCTCATTATTTGCCCAACTTCCGTTATCTATTGGAATAGTTTGTAGATGCCAAAGGGTTGAATCTACTTTACCTTCATAATCAAATTCATCACCCCAAACCAATTTTTCATAAACCGGTAGATTTTTTTCTTTAATTTCTTGATTACATGAGATTAATAGAATATTAACTAAACAGTAAAATATTTTTTGTTTCATTTTGTAATTTGGTTTATATATTTTTTTTTTTTTTAATATAAGATTATTTTTAAAAATGTAAGTTTATTATAATGAATTCTTTATTGAATTAATTTTCATGAGACAATTATCAATGATATTTTTATTTTTTTCAATTTCTAGTTCCTTTTGTCAAGGGAATAAAATAAATTTAACCGAAATAGAAGTTAAAGAGAAAGCTATACCTGAGATAATTATTCAAGGGACTAAGTATTCATACAGGGATAGAGATTATTTAATAAAAAGAGTTTTAACACTTCCTTTTTGGAGTAAAGATTTTGTTATAAAAATGGATTTAAGTTATTTTTATAATAATAGGGAAGATGTTTTTTTATTAATAGAAGGAGAAACTGAAGTTAAAATCGATAGTGAAATCTTATTAAGAAATCATAAATTCAGAACCTTAATAAAAATAAAAAAATTAATTCCTGAAATAAAGGAAGTTTCAATTAATCAAACCAATTTATTTATAATTGAAAAATTGTCTGAAATATATATGATGCCAGTTAAAGAAATTTTACTAAAACCTAAATTTCAAATGATAATAACAACTTCTAGGGAAGATTTATGAATTGAATTTTTTTGCTTTAGACATCAGTTAAAGTTAATAATAGTTATATGAACAAAATGAATTCTATACAATTTGGTGAAGGAAATTTTATTAGAGCATTTGTAGATTATTGTATTCAATTATTAAATGAAAAAACTGAATTTAATGGTAAAGTTTCTGTAGTTCAACCTATTGAAAAGGGTAAGATCGAAATATTAAAAAATCAAAAAGGTCAATTCCACATATTTATAGAAGGAATATTTAATAATAAAAATATTAGAGATATTAAAGTTATTAGTTGCATAGATAAAGCTATAAATCCTTACAAAGAATTTGAATCATTCCTAGAATTAGCAAAAGATAAAAATTTAAATTTTGTTTTTTCTAATACTACTGAAGCTGGAATTGAGTATAATAAGAATGATCTTAAATCAATTAAACCACCTATATCATTCCCTGGTAAACTAACTATTTTTTTATATAATAGATTTAAGTTTTTTAAAGGGGATCAAAACAAAATATTACATATCATCCCCTGTGAACTAATTGAAAGTAATGGGGAAAAATTAAAAAAAATTATTTTAAAGATTGCTTTAGATTGGAATTTAGGGAGAAAATTTTATTACTGGATCAATAAAAATAAATTTCACAATTCGTTAGTTGACAGGATTGTTCCAGGTTATCCAAAAAAAAATTTAGTTTTTTATAAAAAACAATTGCAATTTAATGATGAGCTAATGGTTACATGCGAGCCATTTTTTCTTTGGATAATTGAGGGAGGTAAAGATTTAAAAAAAAAATTCCCAGTTGAACAAATAAAAAAAATTGATGTTCGAATTGTGAAAGATATTGGGATTTATAAAACTAGAAAAATCCAAATATTAAATGGATCTCATACAATTATGGTTTCTTTAGGTATTATTTCAAATATTGATAATGTTAGTAATTTTCTAAAAAATTCTTTTTTAAAAAAAATTTTAATTGACACCATTGTTAATGAAATTATTTTATCAATTAATCATGATTCTATGGAATTAAAAAAATATTTTAATAAAACTCTAGAGAGATTTGAAAATCCTTTTATTGATCATAAATTAAGGGCAATATCTTTAAATTCACTCTCAAAATTTAAATCAAGAATAATTCCAAGTATAGTTTCATTTTCCAAAATATATAATAGGGCGCCTTATAATTTATATTTTATTTTATCTTCATTTATAATTTTATATCATAGAAGAAAACATTTTAAAATCCTAGATAATTACTCAGATCAATTTCTTTTTGATAATATAAAGCTTGGAGATGATTATGTAAATAAAATTTTATCAAACAAAAGCCTCTGGGGTGTAGATCTTTCAAAATTAACTAAATTGAAAGAGTGTACATCTGTTGGAATTAAATTAATCTCAGATGAATACGACATAAAAAAAGCTTATTCAAGTTACATTGAAAAAATAAAAACTTTATGAAATATATAATTTGCGATAAACCTGGTCAAATTAACTTAAAAACTAAAAATATTCCCAGATTAAAAAAATATTATGTTTTAGTTGAAATTAGAAGAGTTGGAATTTGTGGAACTGATTTACATGCATTTAAAGGGGATCAGCCTTTTTTTAATTATCCTAGAATCCTTGGGCATGAGCTTGCAGGTGTTGTTTTAAAAAAAAATGAAAGTAAATCTTCATTAAAAATTGGAGAAAAAGTAGTTGTTATTCCATATATAGAATGTGGTGATTGTGATGCTTGTAAAATAAAACTATTTAATTGTTGTGAAAAAATTAATGTTATAGGTGTTCACTCGGATGGTGGTTTACAAGAAAAAATAGCTGTTCCTGCTAAAAATTTGATATCAGTCAACTCACTTTCATTTGACGAAATTGCCCTTATTGAGCCTTTGAGTATTGGATACCATGCCCTTAAAAGAGCAAAAATAAAATCAGCAGATAAAATCCTTGTTATTGGTTGCGGCCCAATTGGAATTGGTATTATTTCTCTTGCATTAAGTTTTGGATGTGAGGTGATTGCAACTGATTATAATTTGAAAAGGCTTGAATATGTAAAAAACAATTTTAGTAAAGTCAAAATTATTGAAACCAATAAAAATCTAAAAAATGAGATTCAATTAACAAACAAGGGTTCACTAGTAGATAAAGTTTTTGATGCAACGGGAAATAAAATTGCTATTGAGTCAAGTCACTATTATGTTAGACATGGTGGTAAACTAATATTAGTTGGTATTTATAAAAATAATATTTGTTTCTCTCATCCTGATATTCATAAAAAAGAGATTCAAATTATTTGTAGTAGAAATGCAACAAAAAATGACTTTAAAAGTATTATCAAGTTTTTGAAGAAAAGAGAATTTCCATCAAAGTCTTTCATAACAAAAAAAGTTAGCTTTGATAATTTACCTTCAGATTTTAAAAGTTTTTACTCTAAAGAAAAATTGTTAATTAAGGCAATGGTCAAATTATAAAACTTTAATAATTTTCATCATTTATATATTGAAGAAATTTTTAAAATACCAAATTGGCTATTATCAACTGCAACTACAGCTCCTCCGTCAGCTGAAAGATCAATTGCCTCCCCAGCCCAATCAGCACCTCCTTCTGGCGCATATGTTTTGTCCCACTCAATTTCTCCAGATGAGGAAAACTTAATTAAATAAACTTGCCACACATTTGATATATCTTTTGATTGAGAACATGTTCCTTCATAAGTATATTCATCTCCTGTACCAGCAACAATTATACATCCACCATCATTTGTAGCCTTTAGATCCCATACTTCATCATGAATATATTTAGGATCAAAACCTCTAGGATTTCCTCTTTTTTTCTCCCACAATTTATTTCCATCAAGATCTATTTTCATAGTATATGAATCCCAATTATCAACGTTTGAAAGGGTATGACCAGATAAATAAATAGAGTTATCGCTACTTATATCCATAGCAAAACAATGATCTTTATTATCACCACCATATGTTTTAATCCAATCTTTTTCTCCATTTAATTTGGTTTTCATAAGGACATAGTCTTCAGCGCCAGGAGTTAATCCTGAAATTATTAGATTATTATTAACTCTATAGATTCTATATGCTTGAGACATTTGTGGATCAATAATTTTTCCAGATGTTTTATTTCCATCTGAATCAAAAAAAGTTATGTATCCCTCCCCCTCAGTATAAAAGGTATTATTTTCATCAGTTGCATTTACATATCCAATTCCAACTAAACCAGATGGAGTTTCAACGATATGTTCTATTGCATCCATACCTCCGTTATCATTAGTTTTAGACCATATAGTTTTTCCATTTAATTTATCTAGTTTTACTATGAATGAGTCTTTATTAATGGAACCTGTAATTATATAACCATCACTAACTTCAATTATTGAATTCCCTAGATTGTGCCCTGGGTCTCCGAACTCTTTTTTCCAAATTAAATTACCTGTCCCATCAGTTTTTGCAACTAAAATTTTTGCAGTATTATTATCTAAAAAACCTGTTTCTCCAACTTGAAGGATTCCTCCATCATTTGCAGTGAATATGAAATGTGCGTGAGCTTCTTCCTGACTTCCTTCAACAAAATTAAACCATTCACCTTTTGGACCATTTCCTACAAAATTTGTACATCCCCCGCTTATATCCAAAATTTTAATCCCAGATGTATTTACTATTTCTCCAGACGAAGAGGTTTGTCCATTATTAGATGATTCCTCACTGACAGAAGTTTCTTCAGTATCTGATGTCTCATTTGTATCAGAGCTATCATTAGTAGAGCTTTCCTCTGTGTTTGAGGATAAAGGTGTTGATGACGCAAGACTTTCATTAGGAACATCACCACCTTTTGAACAATACATAACTAATATGGAAACTGATAGTATAAATATTTTTTTCATTGGTAAATTAAGATTTTTTTTCATTATTTAAATATACAAAATTAATGGTTGAAATTTAATATTAAATTTTATTTTTTAATCTTTTTTATTATTGTTTTTTTTTAAATTTTCTAAAAAATTTAAACTAAAATAGAGTATACCTAGAAAAAAAATTATTTTAACTGGTAATTTTTTTTATCTTTAAAGCCATAAAAAAAATAAATAAAAACTATACAACAATGAAAAAACTATTAATAGCCTCTTTAATGGCAATTTTTTTATCCGGGTTTTCTGCAAATGCAAATTTCTCCAGTAATTTTTCTTCATTTATAAATATTGCTAATATCACTCAAGATGAGGATCAAATGATGGTTCAAGAAGAGCCTGTTGTTGAATCTGCTTCTTTTACTCAAGAAATTAAAAAAAGATTTATTGAAGGTGGGCCAAGCTTTATGGGTATTGTTATGCTTTGCTTGATTTTAGGTTTAGCCATTTCAATAGAAAGAATTATTTTTTTGAACTTAGCTACTACTAACACTAAAAAATTAACAGAAAGTGTTGAAGCTGCCCTTTCAAGTGGAGGAGTTAATGCTGCAAAAGATTTGTGTAGAGATACAAAAGGTCCGGTTGCATCAATTTTCTACCAGGGTCTCGACCGAGTAGATGAGGGAGTTGAGAGTGCAGAAAAAGCTGTAATCGCATATGGTGGAGTTCAAATGGGGCAACTTGAGAAAAATGTTTCCTGGATATCTCTTTTTATAGCTCTAGCTCCAATGCTTGGCTTTATGGGTACAGTAATTGGAATGATTCAAGCATTTGATAAGATTGAAGCAGCTGGAGATATGCAACCCTCTTTAGTTGCAGGTGGTATTAAGGTGGCATTATTAACTACTGTTTTTGGATTAATTGTTGCTATCATTTTACAAGTTTTTTATAATTATATTGTAGCTAAAATTGATGCTATAGTAAACGATATGGAAGATGCATCAATCACACTTATCGATATACTTGTTGCTCAAAAGAAATAATTTAACTAAATTATAATTTAAAATGAAGGTAGAAAAAATAACAAAAATTATTTCAGGTATACTAGGTTTACTTGGAATAGTATTTCTTTTTTTAGTTATATCAAAATCAGATGAGAATATAAAAATGGATGCTTCTCTAGGGGATTATTCATCTGTTTCTCCAATGGTGAATTTGACTGTTGCAATAGTAATTATTACAATATTTGTAACTTTAATTTTTTCTTTAAGAGGGCTTCTTTCAGATTCAAAAAAATTAAAGAAAGCTTCAATTTCTATTGGTAGTTTACTTTTAGTTGTTGCTATTTCGTTTTTAATGTCAACTGGGGTAGAAACGCCTTTAAAGGATGACCAAGTGTTATCTGCAACAGGTTCAAGATGGGTAGAAACAGGTATAAGAACTGGGTATATTTTGGCTTCAATTGCCATACTCTCAATGATGTTTTCTAGTGTCAAAAAAATAATAAAAGGATAATTATGGCTAGAAGATCATCACCTCAAGTTAATGCTGGATCTATGGCTGACATAGCTTTCTTGTTATTGATTTTCTTTCTTGTAACTACTACAATTGAAACCGATTCGGGAATTAATAGAAAATTACCGCCTATGGATGAATTAATTGATCCTCCAATTATAAAAGAAAGAAATATTTTCACAGTTGTAGTTAACAAATACGATCAGCTTTTAGTTGAGGAAAAACCTATGGAAATTAGTGAAATAAGACAAGCTGCTATTGAATTTCTTGACAACGGAGCTGGAATAGGTGAGGATGAATGTTCTTATTGTAAAGGAAATAGAGATTCTGACTCTTCTGATAACCCTGAAAAAGCCGTTATTTCTCTCAAGAATGACAGGGAAACATCATATAAAGTTTATATAGCTGTTCAAAATGAGTTAGTTGCCGCATATAATCAGTTAAGAGATAGAGAATTTAGAATATTATATCCAAATCTTGGATTAAGTTTTGTTGAAGCCAATGGAAGATACTCTGACCCTCGAACAAGTCCATCAGAAAAAGAAAATTTAAAACCGAAATTGTCAGTTGTAAAGTTGATGTATCCTCAAAAGCTTTCAGAAGCTGAGCCCAGTAAAACTAATTAATCTATGTCAAAATTTAAAAAGAAAAAAAGTAGTGAATTACCCCCTGTTAACACAGCTTCACTCCCTGATATTGTTTTTATGTTGCTTTTCTTTTTTATGGTTGCTACTGTAATGAGAGATAGTACCTTAATGGTTAGTAATTCATTGCCAGCTGCTGATCAAATTCAAAAATTAGATAAAAAAGATAGAGTTATGTATATATATGCTGGTAAACCATCAAGCAGATATATTGATAAATACGGTGATCAACCCAGGATTCAACTTAATGATAAGTTTGCATCAGTTTCTGAAGTAGCTGCTTTTGTTTTAGCAGAAAGAGCCTCTAAGAGACAAGAACTTCAAAATGTTCTAACTACTGCATTAAAAGTGGATGGTGAAACTAACATGGGCTTAATTAGTGACATAAAACAAGAATTAAGAAAGGTCAATGCTCTTAAAATAAATTATACCACCAGAGTTGGTGAGTATTCACAGAATATTGATTAAGTTTAAAGAGTTAATTAAATTTTATTTATTTCTTTAGATTAAAATAGTAAGTGAGATTCTTCATAATTTTATTTATTTCTTTTTCAAAAATTTTTTCACAGGATTTAAGTGGAGAAGTTCTAAAATATAAAGAAGATCAAATTTATTTTGGAATATCCTATATAATAATTGATCAAAAAATTGATGGTTTTAAACAAAATGGATTTTCAAAAGGTTTACAAATAGGAGTTTTTAAGGATATTTCACTTCGCACTAAGGGTGACTTTGCAATTGGTCTTGGTTTAGGATATTCAATAAATCATCAAATATCAAACTTAAATATTTCAAAAGATAATTATGGTTATGAAAATTTTTCACTATTAAATTCTTCATCTCAAAATAACAAAATAAATATATATAATAATTCAATTGATTTTCCAATTGAATTTCGTTGGAGAACATCTACACTAGAAAATTATTCTTTTTGGAGAATTTATACTGGATATAAGTTAAGTTATAGATTTTCTAATTTCATAAAATCATCAGAAATAGGAAGAGAAAAACTTGAAAATATCAGACCTCTATCTCAATCAATAACCTTGTCTCTTGGATATAACACTTGGAATTTATTTTTCGAATATACGTTGACTAACATTTTTAAAAATTTTGATAGACTTGGAAACGAAATCCCGTATAAATTAAAACCTCTTAAAATAGGTCTTATATTTTACATATTATAGCTTTTTTCTTAATCTGGCCACTGAAAATCCGAGTTGCTCTCTATATTTTGCAATTGTTCTCCTGGCAACTTTATAGCCTTTTCCTTTTAAATTATTTGATAAAACAATATCAGGTAAAGGATGTTTTTTATCTTCATTATCTATAAGCTCTTTAAGAATATTTTTAATTTCAAGAGTTGATACTTCTTCACCTAAATTATTTTTTAATGATTCAGAAAAAAAACTTTTAAGTAATTTAGTTCCATATGGAGTTTCAAGATATTTGCTATTTGCTACTCTAGAAATAGTAGATATATCCATGTCAATTTTTTCAGCAATATCTTTTAAAATCATTGGCTTTATCAGGTTTTCGTCACCACTCAAAAGAAAGTCCTTTTGAAAATCAACAATTGCGTTTATGGTTTTTAAAAGAGTTTGATGTCTTTGTTTTATTGCATCAATGAACCATTGGGCAGAATCAAGTTTTTGTTTTATGAACTGAATGGCTTGCTTTTGAGATTTGTTTTTAGTTTTAGATTCTTTATATCCTTTCATCATATCCATATATGAATTTGATATGTGAAGTTCAGGGGCATTTCTATTATTAATAGAAACTAGTAATGAGTCATTTTCTATTTTAAGAATAAAATCAGGGACAATGTGATTATTTTGTACAATTCCAGATAAAGCTCCGCCTGGTTTAGGATTGAGCTTTTCGATTTCTCTGAGTCCATCTTTTAGTAAATCTTCATTAACATCAAATTTTTCTTTTAATTTGTCAAAATGTTTTTTAGAAAATAAATCAAAACCTTCATTAATTATTTTTGAAGCCATTATTTGAGGAACTGAAACAGGCTTTCTAGAAAGTTGAATTGATAAACATTCTTTAAGTGAGTTTGAGCCAATCCCTGGGGGGTCTAGAGATTGTACTTTTTTTAGAATATTTGATAGTTCTTTTTCCTCAATGAAAATATTTTGAGTAAATGCCAAATCGTCAATTAGATCTTGTTTTGAGCGTCTTATGTATCCACTGTCATCAATACTTCCAATTATGAATTCAGCTATAAGAGTTTCTTTTTTATTTAAAATTAGAGAACTTATTTGATTTTTTAAAAGTTGATGAAATCCTATTTCCCCTGATATCGGGATTGTTTTTTCATCTTCTTCATTAGTGTAATTTTTTGAATTTAATTTATAATTAGGAACTTCATCATCAGTTAAATAGTTATCAATATTAATATCTTCATTATCCGAAAAGTTTTCTTCAAATTCGTTATTAAGTGTATTATCATCTTGATCTTTAATTTCTTTTCCTTTTTCTAAAGCTGGGTTTTGTTCAATTTCGTATTGCAATCTCTGTTCAAAGTCAAGAGTTGATAACTGCATTAGCTTCATCAACTGAATTTGTTGAGGAGATAGTTTTTGAGATAGCTTTAATTGTAATTGTTGTTTAAGCATATACTTACAATAATTATATAAAGTTAAAAAATTAATAGTTTCTAGAAAGAAGCATTTTGGGGGGTCCTTGGATAAGGAATTACGTCTCTTATGTTTGTCATCCCAGTAGCAAATAATATTAATCTTTCAAATCCTAATCCAAATCCGCTATGAGGAGCTGTACCAAATTTTCTTAATTCTAAATACCAATAAAACTCATTAATATCAATTTCCATTTTAATCATTCTTTCTTTTAATTTTTCAAAATTCTCCTCTCTTTGAGAACCACCAACTATTTCTCCAATTCCTGGAAATAAAATATCCATTGCTCTAACAGTTTTATTATCATCATTTAATTTCATATAAAATGCTTTAATTTCCGCAGGATAATCATAAATTATAACTGGACATTTAAAGTGTTTCTCAACAAGGTATCTTTCATGTTCACTTTGAAGGTCTGTTCCCCAATCAGAAATTAAATATTTGAATTTTTTCTTTTTATTAGGTTTAGAATTCTTTAGTATTTTAATAGCTTCAGTGTAATTTATTTTTTTAAATTTATTTGAAACAACAAAATTGATTTTTTCAATCAAACTCATTTCGGAGCGTTCTATTTTTGGTTTATTTTTTTCTTCAT
>CESO01000600.1_pt1 | contig 21922 bp, 19 predicted proteins | sample 356341 | NCBI WGS metagenome assembly CESO01 (sample SAMEA2621812, study PRJEB7988) | marine metagenome | biome: marine biome (ENVO:00000447); feature: deep chlorophyll maximum layer (ENVO:xxxxxxxx); material: "saline water (ENVO:00002010), including plankton (ENVO:xxxxxxxx)" | depth 35 m | reverse complement strand
CGACCTCATTCAGGAAGTGCGGAACACATGGCAGTTCTATCGCGACCGACGACCGGAGAGCTACGAGCGAATCTCAGACTCTCGAGGCGAATGACCCATGTCGATCCTGATCAAGAATGGCCGTGTGATAACCTCGAGCGAGGACCGAATGGTCGATGTCTATGCCGATTCGGAGACCATCACCCGGATCGAGGAGAACATCGACCCGTCGACGCTCCCCGATGACACCCAGATCATCGATGCCCGAAACAGATACGTCTTCCCGGGTTTCATCGATCCACATGTTCACATACACCTGCCGTTCATGGGCACCAACGCCATCGACGATCATGAATCCGCCACCAAGGCCGCCCTGGCCGGTGGAACGACCTCGATCATCGAGATGATCTGCCCCGGGCCCGATGACGAACCCGCGGCCGCCTACGGGCAGTGGAGTGAACTCGCGAAGGCCGGCGCCTGCTGCGACTGGAGCTTCCATCTGGGCATCGTTCGATTCGACGATCTGGCCGAGCGACAGGTCAGAGATCTCGTCGAGCATCATGGGGTGCGTTCCTTCAAGATCTTCCTCGCCTACAAGGGGGCCCTGGACATCTCGGACGAGAACCTCTTCAAGCTCATGAGGCTTGCGAAGGAACTGGACATCGTGATCACGGCGCATTGCGAGAATGCCGAAGCCGTGGATGCCATGCAGCAAGCTCTTGTGTCCGAGGGCAAGTCGGGACCCGAATGGCACGAACCCTCACGACCCAGAAGCGTGGAAGTCGATGGGGTCAATCATCTGTGCACCTTCGCCGAGCTCACCGGCGCACGAATCTACATCGTGCACACCTCCTGCGGCGATGCCGTTGCGAGAGCCATGGCGGCTCAAGCCGCCGGTGTCGATGTCATCGTCGAATCCGTGGTACCGCATCTGGTACTCGACAGCAGCTGGGCCCAGCGTGGCGACTTCGAAGGCGCCAAGTACGTGATGTCCCCCCCGCTTCGGGATCCGGAGGAACACGATCGTCTGTGGGAAGCCATCGAGTCCCGACACGTCTCGACGATCGGGACCGATCACGCCCCATTCAACTTCATCGGCCAGAAGGACATGGGGCGCGACGCCTTCACAAGGATTCCCAACGGCATTCCATCGATCCAGGAACGCGTCGATCTGGTTCATACCTACGGCGTCTGTGCCGGTCGCATCGATCTGCAGACCATGGTCAACAGCTGCAGCACCCAGGCCGCTCGGACCTTCGGGATGTATCCACGCAAGGGCGAGATCGCCATTGGATCGGATGCAGACCTGGTGATCTACGATCCAACCCACGAAACGCCGTTCTGTGAATCGGACAGTCTCAGTCGTGTCGACTACTGCGGCTACGAGGGCATGGAGCGACGAGGGCGTGCCGAAGTGGTCGTGCTCCGCGGTAGAGTGGTGGCTCGAGAAGGCCAGTACGTCGGTGATGATGCCGGCGGCCGCGAGATCCAGAGAGACTTCAGCACGAGCGCACCATCGTGAACGACAACACGACAGCTTCAGCACCGATCGCGGAGATCGTCGAGACCGTTGCCGCGGAAATGGCCCATGGCGATGCCTGGATCACGAATCGAGCGGCCGTACTGGGCATCCTGCTGGTCATCCTCGCGGTCATCTTCAGGACATCATCAAGCGACGATCCTCGATGGAAGAGGTTCTACGGCATCGTGCCCTCGATTCTGCTGTGCTATTTCATACCGGGTGTCCTGGGAACCTTCGGCATCATCGGGGATCCCGGTGGCGATCTGTACTACGTCGCCAGCCGGTTCCTGCTTCCCACCTGCCTTGTTCTGCTGTGCCTGGCCATCGATATTCCCGGCATCTTCAGACTCGGTCCCAAACTGCTCATCATCTTCTTCACGGCAACGGTCGGGATCGTCCTTGGTGGACCATTCGCGATCTGGATCGTGAGTCTCTTCCAACCGGATGTCGTCGGAGGCGAGGGAGCCGAAGCGACCTGGCGAGGGCTCTCCACCGTCGCGGGTTCCTGGATCGGTGGCGGCGCCAACATGGCGGCCATGAAGGAGATCTTCCTTCCGTCCGAGAAGCTCTTTGCCGCGATGATCACGGTCGACGTCATCGTCGCCAACATCTGGATGGGCTTCATGCTGTGGATGGCTGGGCGATCGGACATGTTCGATCGATGGCTCAAGGCCGACCGTACGGCCCTTGACGATCTGCAGACTCGAGTCGACGCGATGTACGGCAACAAGGCCCGTATCCCGTCAACGGCCGATCTGATGACCATCTGCGCAGTTGGCTTCGCCGCCACCGGTATCGCATTCGTCTCGGCCGAGGCGATCGGCCCCTGGTTCGAGGCCAATGCCCCATGGAGCGCACGGTTCAGTCTCACCAGCATGTTCTTCTGGTTGATCGTGATCGCCACCACGATCGGACTGCTGCTCTCATGCCTCTCGAGCGCCCGCAAGCTCGAACATGTCGGCGCAAGCAAGATCGCCAGCGTGTTCCTGTACATGCTTGTCGCCGTCATAGGACTCGAGATGGACCTCACCGCCATCGCCACCTATAAATGGCTGTTCGTCGTCGGGCTGATCTGGATGGGATTCCAGGGGACGCTTCTGTTCATCGTCGCCAAGGCCATCAGGGCGCCGAGCTTCTTCATCGCCGTCGGCTCGCAGGCCAATATCGGCGGCGCCGCTTCGGCACCGATCGTCGCCGCCGCCTTCAACCCGAGACTGGCTCCCGTCGGCGTGCTTCTGGCCGTCCTGGGCTATGCGGTGGGCACCTACGGAGCCTGGCTGTGCACGATGCTGATGCAGTACATGAGCAGCGGATGAGCCGGATCATTCGGACGATCTCACCACACGAGGCTTTCAATCTGCGTGTACCCTGACAACGAGTAATCCAGGACCAAGACGATGGCCAAGCGCAAAACAGATCGATCCGTGCAGAAATCACCCTACCGTCCCAACTCCAAGAAACGGCAGGGACGATCCGATGTGGGACTGAAGAGTGACCCTCAGGATTACATCAAGCCCGTCAGACAGCCCTCCAAGCTCGCCAGCTGGATGCTGGTCCTCTCGCTTCTCATCGGCATCGGTGGCCCAGCAGTCGTCTCGATCATCAACATGTACGGCACCATGCCCTCGGTCAATCCACCGGCCATGTTCGCACCCTGGTGGGTCGCTCTGATCGGCCTTGGAGTGATCGTGCTTGGAATCGTGAATTTCCGGCTTCTTCAGACTCCACGCAAGTCCTCCTGACAATCCGACGGGAATATCCACATGATTTCGGATGCCTCAGCGGCCTCCGGGGGATTTGTCACATTTTTTCGGCTCCAGATGAGAGATGACCATCAGTTGGTTCGCATCCCTGATGCAGAGGCCCTGAAAGACCTTCTGCTTCACATGAAACCCTTTTCTCATCAATCTGGAGCCCGAGGAATGAACACCAAACGAATCAACACACTCTTTGCAGTGGTCATCGCTTCATCACCAGCCATGCTGGCTGTCGCGAAGACACCGACTGCATCCGAAACGACACCTCACACCAATGTTCTCATGGGTAGCAGGGCCGATGTCCCCCATCGATCGGACACACCCATCACACTGTCGGACAATCGTCTGTCCTTCAGTCGAATCGGACTTCGTTCCAACAGAGGAACACTCGAGAGCTCGGGAGCCGAACTCTCCGCGCTGGACAACGACAAGTCATCCAGCGTGTCGCTGCCTTCCGATGGATCAGCCTCGCTCGAGATCCAGTTCATCGGACAGCCTCGATGGATCAACGAGATCGAGATCGACGGCACGCTCACCGATGCTCGTCTTGAAGTACTCAATACCGATGGCCGTTGGCAGACCTGGGGACGCCTGACCGACAAGACAGACGATGGCACTCGCTTCACTGGCGATGCCGGTCGCTACATGGGGGTTCGCATCACTCCCGCGGGACTCTCCACCACCGAGCTGGTCGACATCTCCGAAACCAGAGGTGGATTCCAACAGATCGATACCGATTCCACTGATCGAGCCGAGGGTGACGGTCCGAGCTATTTCTATGAATGGGTCGAAAACTACTCGAGCAGCCCGCTCTCCAACACCAGCGAGGACGCCACCAAGCTCGGAGACCAGCTTCCCTCTACCTGGGATGTCAGTGGCTACGGCAATTCACGTGCCAACGAGGAGGACTTCAAACGCACTGAATACGGTGGCAAGAACAACGACTACGCCGATGAGCACGACCTCGTGTTCTTCTCGGGCCATGGCTCAAGCCGCAGCGGGGAGTACTACAGCGATTCGACTCGCTGCATCACCTTCAGCAACACGACGAGCGACGATTCCGCCATGACGGCTGGAGATGCCCATGACAGCTGGGGCGACGACGACATGGAGTGGATAGGCATGAGCGCCTGCCAGACCATGAGGCAGGACAATCGCTGGGCCGCCTCCATGAACGGCGTCCACCTGGTGATGGGATGGCAGACGAACATGTACGACGTCGACAATTTCGGCAAGAAGTTCGCCAAGCGAATGGTCGACTCAGGCTCGTTCGACTCGGCCTATCCGGTGAAGGAATCCTGGTTCTATGCCGCCGAGAAGACCCACTGGTATGTCGACAGGACCGCGGAGGTCATCGGTGAAACTCGAAACATGGGCTCCGACTACCTCTGGGGCCAGGGAAGCGTCAACAGCGACCCCACAGATGACAGCACCTACACACGCTGGTCGTACGGCACCCGAAGCCGCAGCGAATCCCTCGGACACAAGGCTCAGGATGATGCCCAGAACGCCATCCAGTTCCGAGGGGATTCCCTCAATGTTCGAATCGGACGGGATACGCTCGACTCGGCCAGAGACAATGCCCGCCCCCACATCATCTCCTTTGACCTCATGCCACCGAATGTGGATGCCCAGAGCACTGGTGTCCTGACGGACAACCTCTGCGAGAGCCTCGGCATGCTCTGCCAGGCAGATGTCGGCATCAGTGGCGATGAACGGGAGATGATCGCCGTCAAGGGCGATCAGGAAGTTCGAATCTGGAAAGGCGACGGCTCGCTGGATGTCATCGACCGAAACCACTACCTGAATGACAATGGCAACATGATGCCACGGCTGCTCTCCCAGGAAGAGGCTCGAGAAAGAGCGTCCATGATCATCGGCAGCCTCGGCATACCGATGCAGGATCGAGTCCTGGCACACGAGGACTTCCTGTGGATGGATATCGATGTCCAGAAGGCTATCGATGGCAACGAGGATCTCGCATACGACTCCGTTCCAATTCGAACTCGCACGATCTTCCGTCGGGAAATCAACGGCCTGCCGACCTTCGGACCAGGTGCCGAAGCCGTCATCGAGCTTGGACACGATGGTGCACTGGCCAAGGCGAGCGTGCAGTCCTGGACAGCACTTCGGGCCGGCGAACAGGTGCAGCTGCTGGAACTGGAACCACTCCTCGAGCAGATCGCCGATCGTGGCAGCCAGATCTTCATCAACAATGTCCGACAGCCCATGTCGGATATACAGATCGACCAGATCCAGGTCGGCTACTGGGTGGATACCCAGACACAGGGTGCCGAGAAACTCCTGCCCTGCTATGCACTGGCCTGCACCGTTCGTGATGGCGAAGGCGAACCCACTGGCATGAATCTCGTACTCAATGCCGCCGTCCCTGCACCAAAGGTCGACATCCAGGTCGAGAACGACGAACAGGGCTGCCATCTTCCCAACGAACCCGTCTGCTTCACGGCCAATGTGGATACCTTCAACGGCCAGTTCGAGATCAAGTGGATCGATCAGACCACCGGAATGATTCTCGACACCACGGACGACTTCGTCTGCCATGTGTTCCCGACGGACCTTGAACGCTCCGCTCGAACGGTCACCATCGAGGCTCGAGTGAAGGATTCACTGGGCACGGTCCGCTCCGCCACCGCCACCGTATGCGTCGGAATAGAGGGTGATCTCGATGGCAACAACACCGTCGACATCAACGATCTCCTGAGCATCCTCAACTACTGGGACAGCGAAGGCTCACCCTATGGAAATGGCGATGTCGATGGAGACGGATACTCCGGAATCGACGACCTTCTGAAGATCCTCGCCAACTGGGGGCGTTGATCGGAACTCGTACGAGACGGATTCTCCGTCTCTGACGAACGAACCCGGATTGCCACCAATGGTGGTGATCCGGGTTTTCCAATGGTGAAGAGGACATAAGACGTCCACGCGTCAGTCCGGATCGAATCGATACTCGATCACGTGACGATAGGGCTTGCCTGGAACCAGCGGGCCATCCATCTGTTTTCCATCGACTTCGGACGGACTCGAGATTCGAATCGACCTGGAAGCCATGTCCGCAGCAGTCGATGGACCCCCGAGCCTCTCCATCCGAAGGACAGGCCGATCGGTCCAGAGGCTCATGACGCGATCATCGGATGAATCCACGAGCGTGGCCGCCAGATGCAATTGCCCCACCGCTTCCTCAAGAATGTATTCAGTGGCATTGTCGTTGGCGGAGCGTTTCGCGCGCACAGGCAGGGCCTGCCCCTGGGCGAGAAGCGAATACTGGTCTGGGAGATCGAGCACTGCCCGATGATTCACATCGAAGGTCGTCACCTCCTGTGAATTCGCCTTCATGATGATCCTGAGCTCGTTGTCTTCGGTGAGCACATAGTCCACCTCGACATCGACCCGTCCCGGATGGCCCTCCTCAACAGCTGGGCAGGTCAGTCTGAAACGGACACCCAGCCCATCGGTCGAATTGAACGGCGTGCCCGCCCATACCCTCCGATTGAACTCGCGATCCTGACCGATGATCACACCCAGCGGTTCCCGGACATCCGTCGGGGATCCGGAGGAATCATCACCAAGTATTAGCGTATCCATCGTGCCGGTGGATCTCTCCACTTCGAGAGACACGAGCGTTGCGCCGTGGTCCATCACCTCGGCCTTGAGGCCATGGCCATTGTCGATGGTCCAGATCGTGACGGGCTGACCATCGAGGGAACCATGCTGACTGACCAGCAACCGACCAGAGGAATGCTTCGCACATCCGCCGGCCATCAGCAGAAACAATGCCAGTACCAGACATGTCCTTGGATGACACAACATCAACATGGGGCCACTTCCCGGAACATCGGCTGAACTCGATCACTCATTCCCGGATCCAGCCTGTTCGCCGGTCCGCTGTTCACCGATTGCCAGCTGACGCCTCTGTTCCCTGAAACTGGCCTCCTTGGCCTCGAGCTCATGACGAAAGGCGTCGTATTGAGCTTCGGCGATCGCGTGCGCCTCCTTGCTGGGCACACCGAACCTTGGATGCTCCAGAAGCTTCTCTATGTCCATGGCCATCACCAGGGCAACGAACTCGGCATCGATCATGGGTTCGCCGGCTTCAATCGCCAACTCGTCCCAACCCTTGAGTTCATCCACCAGCGTGGAGGCGATCTTGTCGACGTTCTCCTTGTCGCTGAACAGCATCAACGCCTCACGAGTCCGTTGACGCTGCTGCTCGATGGATTCCTCCAGAGCCTCGCCCTTCTTCCAGTAGTCCTTCTTCTTCTGATCAGCGATACGCTCAGGTGGCTCGAAGGCCTGCAACTTGACCTTCGCACCGCGCTTGACCGTTCGGCAGTACCAACCTGAGAGACGATGGGCATCATGCAGTCTTCGCATCGCGGTCGGGCCGGGCGTGGGATCCCCATGAACCGCCGAATTGCCATCACGCCGAATCGCGTGCATCTGATCCGCATGGGCACGGGTCAGTATCTGGGATCGCTCCAGTGAACGCAGCATTGTGCTCAGATCGGCATCGACGAGATGCGGCGCCTGCAGCTCGATGAGCGTCCGGGCCATGGTCTCGACCATCAAACGAAGCTTGAAGAGGCAGGATTCGGGATCGCTGTAGACGTATCGTTCGGCCTGACCGGCCAGTCTCCCGACTCGACGATCATAGTTCTCCATGAAATCGAAATTTCTGGACATCGTCACGAAATCTCATCCTCAGCGGAAGGATTCATCATCGTCGCGATCACGCGAGCATCGACACAGCACCTCTGGAAGTCGTTCTCCTCGAGTCCGATCGCGGATGCGAGCATCGATGCCCAACGTACTTCCAGTGGATGCATGGCCCTGTTCGCGTAGGCGATCATCATCACACCGGTCATGATCTTCTCGCCCAGTGCCCTGGGAAGCGATCTCACCGACGCGAGGCAGTCCTCGATTCGAAGACTGGAGATGTTCTCGGGATTCTTCGCGGCCACACAGGCCTCTTCCGGCAGCTCGAGGATCGAACGTGCATAGAGGCCAGCGACGGTCTCCTTGACCTTGGGCAGATTGCCATCCGCGACGGCCATCGTTCTGGCGGCCAGGAACCAGATGGTTGCCAGTTGAACCTGCGACTTGAGAGCTTCCGATTCCATGGTCCAAGAGTGTAGCCAATCAAGAGCGGGCATTGCGACGAGAAGCCGCCTCAATGGCCTCTCTCAGGACGATGGGACTCAAGCCGTCCAGGGAACTCACGACCAGATCGGCATCGGCGAGTTCCGCCGAGGTCCTTCCCTTCGAGCAGAAGCCCACGCTGGCCATGCCGGCCCTGCGAGCGGCCTCGACCCCGGCAGCGGCGTCCTCGATCACCACGCAGGCCGATGCTGGGACACCAAGCCGCGAGGCCGCCAGCAGGAAGACCTCCGGATCCGGCTTCCCATGCGTGACATCATCGCCGGTGACGATGGTCTCGAAAAGTCTTCCGCAATCAAGCTTCTCACGAAACAGCTGGGCATTGGCCATCGGTGCCGAGGTACCCGCCGCCAGACGCCAACCTTCATGATGAAGTGATTCCATCAACGAGGTGGCACCGGGCATCTCCGGAAAGTGATCCTGAACCATCGAGCGAAAATCCGCTTCCTTGCGATCGGCGTAATGGCTGATTTCATCAGCCGTCGGAACCGGCCGACCCGCCCACTCGAAGAGCTCCCGGATGATCGGATCGTTGGTTCTACCGAACTGCTTCGCGAATTGGGATTCCGTCAGCTCATGCCCGATCGATCCGGCCATGTCCTGCCAGGACTTCATGTGGGCGTCGTAGGTGTCGACAAGCGTACCGTCGAGATCGAAGATGGCTGCATGCATGCGGATCACGATAGCAGTTAATGACGACTCAAATCGCGACTGGAACAACCACGGTAGCCATCGGCGCCGTTCGCCCTCCCACGAAACGGGAGTTGGCAACGGCGATGTTCCTGACGAGTCGAGCAAGCGAACGATCGGTCACCGGCTGATCGGGCGCCGCATGACGGCATTCCAGAATGCAGGATGCCGGTATCCCCTCGTTGGTCCTCTGATCGATGACGGCGGAGGATGCCTCCAGAAGTCCCCAGCCCAGCGGCAACTCTCCACATGAGATCATGCCCGCCGGGGCCGCCAACCAGAACTGGGTGGCACCTCGCCAACGGACCATTCTGGCCAACTTGACGCCTCTGAACAGACGGCGTTCGATCGAAGCCAGCTCCACACGAAGTCGCTTGAGTTCACGATCATCATCGATGACCGCTTCGGGCTCGAAGAGGTTCAGAGGAGTACGTCGTCCACTCACGAACAAGGGGGACGCCTCCGGGTGATGCCTCGATATCGCCTCCATCAGATCGTCTCTTCTGGACAGGAGGCCCGATGCCTGACGGGCATTGTTGAAATAGTCGCTTCGGCTCTGCTTGCACTCGATCAGGACGCTCCGAGGCGTGATCCGGACCCCAGATCCAATCGCCCGATCCGTCCATCCGGCGACATCGACCCGGAACCGACCGGTGGGATCCTGGACTTCCATCCCCACAGCCAGAAAGCCTTGCTCCCTGAGCCATCGGGCCGACAGCCGTTTGAGTTCTCGATGTCGATGTGTCTCAGCCATGCCGCTCCTAAGGTGCCATTCGGCTCAAATCCCCGGATCTCACAAAAAGTCGAGGGGGTGTTTCAGCAATTCGAGCGGTGTCCCCGGATACACTCTCATGCATGAAAGACGCACTCACCATCGCACTGATCAGCGAGACCTTCTATGACGAGCACGGGAGGGATCGACTCCGCGAACGACTGACCCAGGCCCGGGCCGAAGGTGCCATGGTGGCGGTCCTCCCTGAACTGGGTTGCAATCGCTGGTGTCCATCAACCAGGGATGCCGTCGATTCGGATGCTGAATCGCCCGGTGGCCCCAGAGCAGCCATGCAGCAGGAAGTGGCAGCGGAAGTCGGCATATGGCTGGTTGGCGGAAGTCTCATTCGTGGAGAGGATGACGTTCGTCGCAATACGGCGCTTGTCATCGATCCCACCGGAACACTTCGCGGAACCTATAGCAAGATCCACATTCCGGATGAGCCGGGCTTCTGGGAAGCCGATCATTATCAGGCGGATGACGAGATTCCCAGACCGTTGAACATCTGTGATGTGCCGATGGGCATTCAGATCTGCAGCGATATCAACAGACCTGCCGGTACCCATATCCTGACCGCCCAAGGCGCCGAGATCATTCTGGGGCCTCGCTCGACTGAACTGGCGACCTATGAAAAATGGAAGCCGGTCTTTCAGGCCAATGCGCTCACAGGGGGATGCTACGTCCTCTCGGTCAACCGACCGGTGCCCGAGGACGGCGTGCTGATCGGTGGACCATCCATTGCCGTTGCCCCCAATGGAGAGATACTGCTCGAAACGACGGATCCGATCGGCATCGTTGAAATCAATCGAGAAGAAGTCCGACAGGCTCGCAAGGACTACCCGGGCTATCTAGCCATACCAAGCGATCTCTATGCCAGAGCCTGGGCCGGTATTCCGGATCGACCAGCCCACGCCCCCATCGAGCTGACGAACGATACGGCCATGAACTGAGTGGATCGACCGAGACTCTTTGAACTCACGACTGACAGGATGAGCGGATCAACTGCTCACAAACCCAGGAACCGATCGAATGACGACCTCAATGAACCAAGACAGAATCGAAGCAAGACTCCAGGAACTCGAATCCAATCTGGCCACCACCCGGCGATCCCTGAGGAGGACCCGACGATGGCTGGGCATGTCGGGAATCGGAGGGGTCGTACTGCTGGCCGCCGCCGCAGCGGACCTGGCGGTCATCGACGTGATCCGAACCAAGCGGATGGAGATCATCGACGACATGGGCAATGTCGTATTGGCCGCCGCCGGTGATGCCGATGGCGGACGTCTCGATATCTGGACACCCAAAGGCTGCAACGTCATGCGGATATCCGCCAATGACAATGGTGGTGACATGGCGTTGTGGAACTGCCAGGGACAATCCATCGCCGGGCTCTTCGCCAATGAACAAGGTGGCGAGGTCTCGATCTGGAACAACACCGGAGGTCGCTCTGCACGGCTTCATGATTCGGGCCAGGGCGGCCTGCTCGAACTGAAGAAGGACGACAGCCTCAGAGCCTCCATAGGAGGCACCATGCTGGGCTCGGCCGTCGAACTCTTCGATACGAAGGATGCCCGCATCACCAGCATCTCGACCGCCGACGATGCCGGCTATCTCGCGATTCGCGATCAATTGCAACTGGCTTCGACGTCGAGTCGGACCCAGATGACGCTCATGGACGAAGACAAGACGAATGTGGCCCAACTCTATGGCGGCGCCGACATGGCCAGTCTCTCGATCAAGTCCCCCACAGGGACGGTGAAGGTGCATTCCGGCGACCAGGCGACACCACCCACCATGGCTGTGATCAATGGGCAGGGTCAGATCGGTGCCCACATGACCATCAGAGAACATGGCGGCGGAACGCTGACGGCCTCTTCGTCCGATGGCATGGAAGTCGCCTCGATTCGCTCTGATGAATCTGGTAATGGACGGGTCGATCTGTCCGACAAGCTGGGAACGCTGATGGCGACCATGCAGACACTCTCGCAACGAGGTGCCACCATGGCCTTGATGTCACCCAATGGAAAACGAGCCTGTGCCCTCGCGGCTTCCGAGAATGGCGGCGTACTGAATCTGAGTAATGGCCAGGGAAGCCCGGTGCTTGTGGGCGGTATTCCCGCCGGACGACGGGATGGCGCCTTGAATCTGTACAACCAGAGAGGCGTTCCCGTGATCTCAGCGGGCAGTACGATCGGCGGCTTCGGTCAACTCTCCATCAACGATGACAACGGTCACCGTCTGATCACATTCCCCCAGAGATTCGAAAGCACCAATGCGGGAACGATGCCGACAGATCAGTAGATCAGGCCTCGTCTTGCTCGTCACCCGAGAGGTTCACTTGCACCTCGCCAGAGTCGTGCCGCTGGGCATATCCAAGCTCCATCAAGGCGCTCAAGGCCGCTTCCTGCTCCGCGCTTTTCTTGCTGGCGCCCCAACAGGCCTCGAATCGCCTGGTGCCGATGCTCACCGCGATTTCAAAGCACTTGGCATGATCCGGACCTTTTTCATCCATCAGTGAATAGGTCGGTGTCTTGCTGAAGACTTGCTGGGCGATCTGCTGAAGAACCGATTTGAAGTTGGAATGATGGCCGGAGGCTGCCGCATGGTGAATGCGATCCTCGATATCCCTGAGAATCAGAGTCGTAACGGCCTCCAAGCCAGCATCGACGAATACGGCTCCGAGGATCGACTCGTACACGGCTGCCACAACCGAAGTCGGCAGTTGGCCTCTGGTGACCATTCCCTTTCCAAGCATCAACAGCTCATCGAGTCCCATGGCCAAAGCCATCTCGGCGCAGGCCTGCCTGCTGACGACGGTCGATTTGACCTTGGTCATCTCCCCCTCGAGCAGATCGGGGAAACGATCGTGGAGATATTGGCAGACGACCATCCCAAGAACGGCATCACCGAGAAACTCGAGCCGCTCGTTACTCTGCAGTCGATCGTCGGTGAGGGACGCATGGGTCAGTGCCCGATGCAGAAGTTCTGGATCTGAGAATCGGTGGCCAATGACCTTTTCAGCTATCTCCATCATCGAATCAGGCATTGGCTCAGTCCCGGTAATAGATGGAGAAATCGGCCCGACAGCCCACTCAGGCCGAATACGGGCCTCAGAAAGGGGCTCCAGGCCCTCCACTATATATTGAATTACGGATTCCCCCAACACTTCGGGCTATGACCTTGGCCTAATCTTGGGAAGATGCTAATATGCTCGATCCGGATCAAAGAGAGCCGGTTTGAATATGGTCCGCTGACGCGGATGCAACAGGGCACGGAGACTTCTCGCCATGGCGATGCATTACCCAAGACGAACAAGCAAGATCAAGCGTGCCCGCATGTTCGGATTTCGCGCCAGGATGAAGACCAGAAATGGTCGCAAGATGATCAATCGCAAGCGACGTACCGGTCGTCGACTCACGCCCAGCTCCTGATCGTCCACTCTATTGCAACTGCAACTCGACCATCTTCAATTCGATGGCTGCTGTCGCATGATCAGATCCAGAACCGAGTCCACTGCCTGCGACTCCTCCATCATGCCCACATCCAGGGACACATCGGAAACCGCCTCGTAACTCGATGCTCTGATTCGGCAGATCTCGATGATCTCTTCCGCAGGAGTGCTGCCCGTCAGACTCGGTCGATCATCTGAACACGTTTCCAGTCTGGAAGCGAGTTCATGCGGATCCGCCTGAAGCCAGATGACCATGGCGGAACCTTCCCGTCTTGAACGATTGAGAGACTCGGCAGCTTCGGGAATCGTGGGCACGCCACCACCAAGCGCCAGCACCATCGGAGGCTCATTCAGAAGATCGGCCAACACGGTGGTCTCCATCTCTCTCCAGGCAGATTCACCATGCGTTGTCCATACTGCCGCCACAGTGGATTCCGAGAAGCGGTTCAGCACCTCCACATCCAGATCGATGAATGTCATGCCAAGCCGGTTGGCGACTGCTGGGCCAATGGTCGATTTGCCGACGGCTCTTGGACCGGACAGGACAACGTGAGTGGACTTCATGGAGTCCCCCGATAAGACATGGTCAGGCAGAACCACCAGAGGTCCTCGACGCATTGAACTGAACATCGATACCACTGATCTTCACACCCAGCCTCGACTCGATTTCGTCGAGGATCCTCGTCGGCATGGCGTCGATGATCTGCTCGCTCAGATCATGAGGGACATCTTCCAGCTCCGTGGTACCGTTGATCTGCAGATGCATGTGGGAAGACTGACCGGCGCAATACCGGCTGATTCCAGATCTTGAGGGCAATTGAAGAATCAACCCCGCCTTCGTGAAGGTGTCGAGTGTGTTGTAGATCGTCGCCAGACTGACCGGCTGGTCCCGAGAAAGCCGATCGTGAAGGGCCTCGGCAGTCGGATGAGAACTTTGCCTGAGCTGTTCATAGATCGCCAGTCGCTGGGGCGTGCATCTGAGACCTGCCGACTTGATGAGCTCACGGGTCTCCTCGATGTGATTCACAGAGGAAAGATCGTGTTGACCCGACTCAAACGTCGATGTGGTATTCCGAGTGGCCATCTGCATCTATCATAGCCACAAAAAGCGAGAAAACTGAAACTACGATGACCATTCTGGACGCCATTATCCTCGGAATCGTCGAAGGTATCACGGAATACCTTCCTGTCAGCTCTACTGGACATCTGGTCCTCACAAGCGCCTTGCTTGGCCTCGATCAGGGGGAATCCGCCCGTTCGGTCAATGCACTCATGATCATCATCCAGGGTGGCGCCATACTGGCTGTGCTCGGCCTCTATCGGGCCAGAGTCGCCTCCATGATCAAGGGAGCCCTTGGCAAGGATCCTCGCGGACTCAAGCTCCTGATCAACATCTCCATCGCCTTCGCCCCGGCAGCCCTGCTGGGTGTTCTGCTGGACGACTGGATCGAACAACATCTGTTCCACGCCCTTCCGGTCTTGATCGCATTGGGAGCCGGTGGCGTCCTGATGATCTGGATCGGTCGCGGCCCCAAATCACTCACAACCAACGATGTGGACGGAACGCCCGGCCTTGATCTGGCCGATCTCGCGTGGACCGCCGCCCTCTTCATCGGCTCGATGCAGCTGCTGGCCATGTGGCCAGGTGTCAGTCGTTCGATGATCACGATCGTGGCGGCCATGCTCGTGGGACTCAGACCCGCCCGAGCGGCGGAATTCAGCTTCCTCCTCGGACTACCCACACTCGGTGGCGCCTGCGTCTACAAGCTGCTCAAGAACGTCACGTCCGATCAGCCGAATCTCTTTGTAGAGCTCGGCTGGCTCAACGTCGTCGTGGGCATACTCGTGGCGACCATCGCCGCCGTCATCGCCGTCAAATGGCTGGTCAACTATCTCAACAAGCATGGTCTGGCCGTCTTCGGCTGGTACAGAATCGGCTTGACCATCCTGCTCGCGGCGTTGCTGATCACAGGCGTGATCTCATTGGAACCGGCCGCGGGTTCCTGAATCAGGGGCTCTTGGAACCAGCCAGGCTGGACCAGGCCTCGACGATCTCCAGACGACTGGGATAGGAAACCGGCTTACCCAGTTCCTTACCTGCGTTGATTCTGTAGATCTGCCATTTTTCCATGTTGTAGTGGTAGCCCGCGACGATCAGCTGGTCGTCATCGACGATCAACGGCAGCATTTCTATGAATGTGCCCGCTTCCGAGAAGGGAAGGAACTTTTCATAGGAGTCGCTTCCCTTGGTTCGTACCCACAGCTGGAACTCCAGTGGTGGACGAGTGGGTTTCCCCGACGGCTTTGGAGATTCATCGACCATGGCCTGCCATGCCCAGTCCTCGCCTTGGAACGATGCCGTATCCACGAATACACCAACGGACCTGGGCCAGAGCGTGCCGCCAAGAGCCCATGCGAGCAGGGCCGCCATGATGAAGAACACCGCGGCGCGGACGAGAAGACTTCGAAATCCAAGAGCAACTTGTCCCATAGATGTCACTCATGGTAGCCGCGAGCGTCCGTGAGTTCACGCCGAACCGAGATTCTCTATCAATTGGTCCTCGCTCCAGACCTCGACACCCAGAGAATTCGCCTTGGCCAACTTGGAACCTGCCTTCTCACCGGCAATAAGGAGATCCGTCTTGGCCGAGATACTTCCCGAAACCTTGGCACCCATCGATTCCAGACGCTCCGTGAGCGATCGGCGATCAGTCGACTCCAAAGACCCGGTGATCACGACCGTCTTGCCTGAAACCGGACTCTCGACATCATCCCCAGCCGACTCGACGGCCAGGCTCACACCTGCCTGCTGCAATCCGCTGAACACCGCCAGACCCTTTGGCGAGTGGAGGAACTCGTGTAGGACACTGGCCGTTATTTCACCAAAGTCCGGAAGGGCCTGAAGCGATTCCACAGAGGCTGCCATCAATGCGTCATAGTCATCGAAATGCGACGCCAGCGTTCGAGCTGCCGAACGACCGATGTTCCGAATGCCGACCGAAGCAAGAACCCGAGCCAATCCCCGTTGACGACTTGCATCGATTGCCTCGAGCAGATTCTCGACTGACTGCTCCCCCATGCGTTCCAGCGGCAACAGGTCCTCCGAACCAAGTGCATAGAGATCCGAGAGATGGTGAATCAAGCCCGCTTCGAGAAGCTGCTCGACCACTTTTTCACCCAGTCCATCGATGTTCATCTGATTACGGCCCACGAACCAGGCGATCCGCTCTCGAAGCTGCGCCGGGCACTCGGGATTGAGACAGTAGAGCTTGGGCCCTTCCTGCTGGACCAGGCCATCACAAGCCGGGCAGGTGTCGGGAGGATCGATCACGCATTCATCTCCAGAGCGTTCCCCCGTTACCGCGGAGACCACCTGTGGAATGATCTCCCCAGCCTTCTCGACGACAACCAGATCCCCGGTGCGAATATCCTTTCGCCTGATCTCCTCGATGTTGTGAAGCGTCGCGTGCTGGACGACCGTGCCCGCCAGGGGAACCGGATCCATCGTGGCCCGTGGTGTCAGCGTTCCGTTCTTGCCGACCTGCCAATCGACCCGGGTCAGACGCGTCCGTCCCTGTTCCGCCGGATACTTGAAGGCGACGCACCATCTGGGGGCCTTCGAAGTGGCGCCGAGCATCGACTGCGAGCTGAAGTCGTCGACTCTGACCACCATTCCATCGACACCGTAGCCAAGCCCATCGCGAGACAGCCCGAACTGCTCGATGGCATCGATCACCTCTTCAATCGAATCGCATCGCTTCACCAGATCACTCGTGGGCAGACCCCATCGGGCTATCTGCTCGATGAATTCCACATAGCCATCTGCCATTCCATCGGGGACGATCGCCACACCATGAACAAGACAGGCAAGCCCTCGATCCGACACCACCGATGTATCCAGCGACTTGAGTGTTCCAGCCGTTGCATTGCGGGCATTGGCGAACAACTGGTCACCATTCTTCTCCCGTGCCAGATTCACCTTTTCAAAGGCCTCGTTGGGCATGAAGATCTCACCACGGACCTCGAGTGAATCCGGAGCCTCCGAAGGCAACGACAACGGCACACCGGTGAGTCGTCGAACCTGCGCGGTGATGTCGTCACCCTTGACTCCATCACCTCTTGTGACCGCTCGTGAGAAACGTCTGTTCTCGAATCGAATGGCCACCGCCACACCATCGATCTTCGGATCACAGGCCAGAACAGGCTGCCGCCCCTCGAGACCCTTGATGATCCTCGCGTACCAACCGCGAACATCCTCGACCGAGTACGTATTGTCGATGGACAGCATCGGATGACTGTGATCGATGGTCTCGAAGCCGTTGATCGTGCCCCCTCCCACCACACGGCTGGGGGAATTCGAATCGGCCAGTTCAGGATGAGCTCCTTCCAATCGGATGAGCTCGGCCATCAATTCGTCGAATTCCCGATCCGTCATGACAGGAGCAGCCTGCTGGTAGTAGGCTTCATTGGCCCCGGTCAGCAGACCACGAAGTTCAACGATTCTCAGAGTTTCCTCATCTCGAGTGGGCATGACGGCCGAATCCTTACGAAGTAGCATGATCCTAATGACCTCTCGTCCATTCAGCACCCCCCGTACCCGTCGAAAGTCGGCGTCAGCCCTGATGCTGATCATGGCCGGCTCGGTCTGCATGGCTTCCCAGCTGCTGGCCGGTAATCTGGCCTCGGCGGTCGACAAGGCGATCAGTCAATCGAAGATACCCAGATCCAAATTGAGCATCTCGATCAGGGATGCCAACAACGGCCGTGAGATGGTGGACATCGCCGCTGACAAGGCCCGAATCCCGGCCAGCAACATGAAACTCCTCAGCACAGGAGCCGCCCTTGATGTCTTCCCGCTCGATCATCAGTTTCGCACCAGACTCCTGCTGGATGAAAACCGCCTGATCATCATCGGGCAGGGAGATCCCGCCCTGGGCGATCCCGATCTGCTTGTGGACATGGCCGATCAGGATGGCAGACCTCTTGATATCGAGAGCCTTCTCCAGCTCTGGGCGAATGCGATCGCAGGATCCGGGATCGACAGAATCGAGGAACTGATCATCGATGATCGAATCTTCGACCGTGATCTGCTTCACGCCTCATGGCCCGCCAATCAGGCCCAGAGACACTATTGCGCAGAGGTATCCGGCCTGAACTTCCATCGCAACATCATCTCGCTCAGGCCCGCTCCCGATTCCAGCAGGACCCGTGTTCTGCTTGGCGAATCACCCAACGCACCGTTCCTGCCCATCAGCAACAAGATGACGGTTGCCAGCGGCAAGTCGGTCTCCAACACCATCGATCCCCATCGCCAACCACTCGCCGACGACATCGTGATACGCGGCAGCGTCGGCAAACGGCAGGTCTCGCCTGTGGAGGTCTCCATTCATGAACCGGCGATGTTCACTGCACGTCTGATCGCGGATCGACTCGATCGAAGAGGCATCCAGGTTGACCGCATTCGATATGCCCAAGTCGATGAGCGATTCGATGACGGGACGGTCCTCTTCGACGTGGTCACCCCCCTGCACACCGTCCTGCTCGAATGCAATCATGAATCCAAGAACATGTATGCCGAGGCGATCCTGAAGCATCTGGGCAATCGGTTCACGAATCGCCCCGGTTCCTGGACCAATGGCAGCCAGGCGCTCGAGGAGATCGTCCAGAGACGAACAGGTGTCGACAAGAACAGCCTGACCGTGTCGGATGGTTCGGGAATGAGCAGGCTCAACAAGATCCCCCCGTCAGTGATGACCCTCTGGCTCAACAGCTTCTCGGACGACTCTCCGAGAAGCCTCGCCTTCAGGAAATCGCTTCCATCACCGGGCTCGGGAACGCTGGAGAGCCGATTCAGCTCGAGCGATCTCAATGACTGCACAGTCGTTGCCAAGAGTGGCTACATCAATCGCGTGAGTGCATTGAGCGGACTGGTTTTCGCTCCCGATGGAAGATGCCGGAGCTTCAGCATCATGGGCAATGACCTTGCGAAGGTTCGCGGCTGCAAACGGCTTCAGGAGCAGATCGTGCAGGCCATCACCAGGGATCTGGCGTCATCGAAACCAACGGTAGCCAGTCCCGCCCCCTGATCAGTCACTCAGAAGCGAGACGACATCGTCGCGGATCGTCTGCAGATAGTCGGGCCCCGCACCGGCATGTATCGAAGTGATTCGGCCGGCCTGATCGATGATGAAGGTGCAAGGCAGTCCTTCCACACCCCAATCTCTCGCAGCGGTGCCGTCATCATCGAGAAGGACGGGCAACGTCAGTGACAACGACGTCACCATGGCCCGTATGTCATTCCGAGCCGCCGCCCCCTTCTTCTGTTCGAAGCAGTTCACACTCAGCACCGTCACAGGCGAATCGGCGAGTTCATCCGCCAACGTCTGCAACTGCGGCAATGCCTTCCTGCACGGGCCGCACCACGATGCCCAGAAGTCGACGACGACCACACGACCTCGAAATGCATCGATGTCGATCACGCCGCCCGAGAGCGTCGGACGCTTCAGATCGGGCGCCGGTGCACCGATTGCCGCCGCATCCCCTTCATCGAGTTTCCTCAGAGACGTCAGCCGGTCAACACGAAATCGACCTTCTCGCCGGATCCACTCCTGCGATTCCTTGGCCAGAGGGGCATAGGCCCAGGACCAGTTCATCATCAGATGAGTGCCGCGGGGAACCTCGTCGCCTTCCTTCAGGATCAGTTTGCCACCCGTCGGCCTCGATGTGCCAGGCTCGAAGTCAAGCGAGAGCTCGCTTGTCGAGGATGCCCAGGTCATCCCGACAACAGCATCGGAACCATCACGTCTCACCGAAGGCTCACAGGAACACAACAGCGACATCGCTGCACCATCGACAGTCGTATCGTCGCAATCGATGTCGATCAACGAAAGCATTGGATGCCAGGTTGAGCCGAATAGTCGATGGGCGACTGCAGCGGGCCCACCCTCGAGACGCATACGGACATAGGCGTCATCGACCCCCTCTCTGGTTGCCATGATGGTCCCATCCTGCATGAAGACCTCGTACTCGCCGTTTCGATAGACACGGCGATCATCCTCGAGCAGATCCAGTTCGGTCGAGAACGGCTCCACGCGGATCGGTTCACCGGGCGGCTCGAGCTGGATCAGCTCGAACTCGATCTGACTTGTGATTCGAACCGGCTTCTGGGCAGCGATCGCCTTCGAGATACGGGCGAGTTCCCCGCTCGTGGAAGCGCCAGCATTGCTGGTGGATCCAAGGATCGAGACCGTCAGGAAAAGGAGCAGACCGGAAACCATGCGGCTGGTCATTCAGCGACCTGCAGCGACTTGATCTTGGCCTGGATCTTCTTTTCGAGATCGCTTTGGTAGCCGTTGATCACCTCGGCAACCTTTCCTTCCTGATCGAGGATCACAAGCTTCGGAATGCTGGTGATGCCCCACTTGCGTGGGATCTCGTCGTCGACGCACACAACCGTCGGCACAGCGAAGTCCTGCTTGCTCCAGTACTCACGGACCTTCTCGATCTTACCTTCGGCCTTGGGCGGGGTCTCCATGATGCTGACCGCGTATACGAGGACATCCTCGTCGTTGCGGCCGTTCTTCATGAAGAGCTCATTGAGCTTGGGGAGACCGCGTTTGCATGGTGCACACCAGGTGGCCCAGAAGTCGATCACGACGATCTTGCCCTTGAACGTGGAGAAGTCGATGTCGGAACCGTCCATTTGCTTGGCGGTCAGGGTTGGCGATGGGTTGCCGACGACGAGCTTGTTCCGCTTGACCGGATCGACTTCCCTCAGGGAGCCGACACCCAGACGCTTGCCGGGATCGAACACGATCGGCTCAGGTAGTTCCTTCAAGAAGGTCGCATTGATGTTGAGGTTCATCTCCCAACTGAAGCTGCCCGCCTGCTGGGCACCCTGCACGTCGATGGGATACATGGAGGATCGGGCGCGGACGATCTTCCGGGACTCGGGATCGTAGTCAAGCGATCCACTGCCCATTCGCCCAGCAAGACTGATCTGCTTGAGCTGACGTCCCTTGTCATCAGTGACATCCTTGAGTCCGGTCACGGCGGGAACCCCGATGGATCTCATCATGATGGCTTCCAACCACACTTCGGAAGGCTCGCCATCCCTCATGAGGACCTCGAACCCGGCCATGTACTTGTCCGAATAGATCGAATCGAATTCCTGAGGCACCGTCCCGCTCATCTGGACACGCAGATACCGGTCGTAGATGTTGTAGTTGACGACGTTCAACCAGCCGTCCTTGGCAACGACGAGAGAGTCGGGCGTCTCCAGAAAAGTCTGTCCATCGGGGCCGAACTTGGCACTGACGACGAGTTCCCGGGTCTGATCCCCCGTGTTGACCACGAGCTTCGAGACGGAGGTGATGGCCGGCGCCTGGCGAAACGCCTGCTGAGCCTCCTCGAGGAGCTTCATGGCGGCCGAGACCTCCTTGGGATCAACGTCGCCAAGATTCTCGGGCGCGATCGGACGAAACTGCGAGGGACTGTTCTGCGAGAATACCTCGACAGGAGAGAAGCCTAGACAGAGTCCACAGACGAAGACTGTCGCGAGAAGACGATTGAGA
>CESO01037191.1_pt1 | contig 22024 bp, 26 predicted proteins | sample 356341 | NCBI WGS metagenome assembly CESO01 (sample SAMEA2621812, study PRJEB7988) | marine metagenome | biome: marine biome (ENVO:00000447); feature: deep chlorophyll maximum layer (ENVO:xxxxxxxx); material: "saline water (ENVO:00002010), including plankton (ENVO:xxxxxxxx)" | depth 35 m | reverse complement strand
TTAAAAAAAGATCCTCCTGCTTTGAAGTTAGCCTTGGGTTTTGCTATTGATACATCTAATCCTGTTAAAGGGGCTAGATCTAACTCAGGTTGTGCAATATCCTCAGGCTGCTCATCAGGTTTTTCTGGTTTATCAACCTCTGTGATAAATGTATCTATTTGTCTTTCAGGCATTACGACATCAGCAAGTTTTACTGAGGTGTCCTCTTTCATGCCACTGTCACCAAGTGATATTAAAATAACCATTACAAAAAATAGCGATAATGTTATTAAAGAAGAAAAGCCTATTCCTGCAGCGTACCTATTAGCATTGAATGCCTTTACGTAAACAGCATGAACTGGTTTAGTAAGGATATTAATTGCCGCAAAAACTTGATTCATAAATTATTTTGGTTCTGATGCTAAAGATATTGCTGACACTCCAGCCTCTCTTGCTCCATCCATCACTTTAATAATAGTATCTGCAACAGCTTTTTCATCAGCTTGGATAACTACAGATCCTTTAGGATTATCTGCTAGCATCTTAACCACATTGGCTTTAACTTGTCTTACATCTATTCTTCTTCCATCCATCCATACCTCTCCGGTGGGTCCAACGGCAATAAGAATTGCAGCATTTTCTTGTGTTTCTGCTGTATCAGAGTCTGGTCGATTAATTTCAAGGCCAGGCTCCTTAATAAAGTTTGCGGTTACAATAAAGAAAATTAGCATGATGAATACAACATCAAGCATTGGAGTTAAATTTATTTCACTCTCTTCATCTTTTACAGCTGTGCTTATAGCATTTCTTCTCATCTAATTACTCCTATAATTCTCTTTTTATTAATTCTCTTAAATCGTTTGTATGTCTGTCTGATGCGCTATTAAGATAAATGCTAGCGAATACGCCTGAAAGAGCCACAACCATTCCTGCCATTGTTGGAAGCGTTGCTTTTGAAACTCCACCTGCCATTGACCTAGCATCTCCGCCTCCATTAAAAGCCATAACTTGGAACACTTCTATCATTCCTGTTACTGTTCCTAGAAGCCCAAATAAAGGTGCCAAAACTACACAAGTCTGAATGATCGTAAGGTTTCGATTAATTGCAACTTTGGCTTGTGATAATATCTTTTCACGAATCTGTAAAGCATGCCAAGAAGTCTTATCAGATCTATTGTTCCATTTACTTGAAAGATCTTGAACGTAAAACTCATGACCATGAGAAAAATACCATATTCTTTCAAAGATCATAGCCCACATAAAAAATACTAATATAGCAATTAGCCAAAGCACACTTCCACCAGCTTCCATAAAATCTCTTATGGAAGAGAAAGCTTCAGTAATTGCAAACCACATAGTTAGTTACTAACTTCCCTCAGCACGCTCAGCAAGGATACCAGTACTTTGTTCCTCAAGAACACTAATAATTCCTTTAGCAGATGATGCAGTAAATGAATGCAATAATGTTGTAGGTATCGCAACCAATAAACCTAGCACAGTTGTCACAAGAGCTTGTGAGATACCACCAGCCATCAATTTAGGATCTCCAGTTCCATACAATGTAATCATTTGGAAAGTCACAATCATACCTGTAACTGTTCCAAGCAAACCTGCCAAAGGCGCTACTACTGAAATAATTCTAACAGCACTAATTCCTCTCTCAATTGATGGTCTTTCAGCCATAATTGCTTCAGCTAGTTTTAGCTCTAATGTATCGATATCTTTTTTAAAGTTATCTTCGCCAACTTTTAAAACTCTGCCTAATGGATTTCTCACGTCAAGTGCTTTTGAGCTAGCTTGAGCTCTTACAGCTCTGCCTAACCTATATAGACTATAAAGTTTCCAAAATGCTAATGCGATACCAATTATACCGACAAATATAATTGCATAACCAACCTCTCTACCTTGAGCAGCTCTTTCTGCTAAAGAAGGAGTTTGTATTAAATTAGCTAGCAAGCTCCCACCTGTTGGTCCAGTTGGATCTATTCCAAATTTTACCTGTTCACCAACTTCAGCTTTTTCAATATTTCGAGCTGTTTTTGTATAACGTCCAGCTGGCTGTCTTGGTAAAAATGCATATTTGCCTGAAGCTGCTACGTACTCTAAGTATTTACCATCACAGACAGCATTAAATAATCCAGCTCTAGTAACATTACATGTAGATGATGCTCCATCAACATCAACAACAATAGCTTCATAAGAAACCACTTGCCCACTTGCTGCTATTTCTTCAGTCAGCAAGCCCCAAAGTTTTCTTATTTCTTCCATTGTTGGTAATTCAGTTGTTTCTGACATTTTGCCAGTTAACTCATTTAAAAACGTTACTCTCTCTGGGCCATATTGTGCACTTGTTAATGAACCAGAAAATTGAACAGCTGCTTCACCAGCTGAGCTTTGAAGATGGCCAAATATTTCGACTAAAGAACCAAGCTCCTTTTGATAAGCTTCTTCTGCAATTCTAACCTCTTCTTCATTTTTCTTATATATCGCTTCGAGTCTGTCAGCTTCATCTTCTTGTCTCTTTAACTCTGCTTTTTCTTCAGCGAGCATTTGAGCTTGTTTATTTTTGTTAGCCATAAACCTTGCTTCTCGCTTTGTATTTTCAGTTTGCTCTTTTGTTCTTCCCTGCTTTACAAGAGCAAGAAGAGCTTCAACTGTTGTGACTTCGCTAACCTCTTCTTCGGATTCTTGAGCAAATACAAAACTGTTAAAAGATAACGATAATATAAATAATATTGATAAATAGTTTTTCATTATGCATCTCCTTTAGCTAACTGCTCTTTAACAACTGGCATTAGTAACATATCAGTTGGTGCCAATTTCTTAGCTATTCTAATTGCATCTCTTATTGGCTTCCTGTAACTTGAGGATAGTTCCTCCCAGCCAACCGCCTCACCAGTTTCAGGATCCTTCTCGTTATTCCATCTTCCACTAGTTCTCTCATCTTTGGTTTGATAGAACATCCCTATTCTTCCAATTACTAAAATATTTACAACAGTTCCATCTGAAAGTTCATCTTCATAGGTATCAATTTTTCGACCATACTCAGCCTCTATATTGTATGCCTCAAGAACTTGTCTTAGTTGTTCAGATGCTGAAATCTTTGGCTTCCCAAATGTAGATCTAACAAGGTCAATTCTTGTTCTCCTTTCTTCTAATCTAAAAGGATTATCAAGCGATATAAATATCTCAAGGCCATTTAACATTTCTGTTGTAAGAAGAGGGATTTGCTGTTGTCTGTCTTCAACTTCATCCCTTTGGAATTTAAGCTTTTCAATAAGATCTAACTGAGCCTGGATCTGAATTCTTTTTTGTTCGTTATAGAGTTTTAGGCCTTCAACTTGTTTTGAGACAACCTTGAACTCACTTATAATCTTGTCTGTTTGTCTCTCAGTTTGATCAATCTTGTTTTGTGAATTTGCAGATAGTGTTTGATTATTTCTACCCACCTCCAAAACGTTTTCCATGTTTGCTTCAATTTCATTTGCGGTAACAAATGCACTCAAGCAAAAAAGTGCAGGCAATGAGATGCCTTTTATTAATTTAAGCATTATATGTACTCCCTAAAGTCTGATAATGTTAACAGCCTCAGCTTAATAAATAAAATATTTTAAAGCTTTTTTTTCACACATTTTTTTAAATAAAAAAGCTAGTTTTCTATCAATTATTGTATATTTTTTATAAAAAATTTTAAATCTTATTTATTTTGTGAGCTTTAATAGCAAGACTGGAGTATTTTCTTTATAGTTTTTGTAATCTTCATTATTGCCCCACTTAATATCCCCGCGAGCTTCAAGCATTCTTACCCCACTTACATAAACAAGCAATAAGTATGTAAAAATAGGTGATATGAGTGTTAAGTATTGAAGCCCCTCTAATGAAGAAAATGACATAACTGCTATACCAGACCACAAAACAATTTCTCCAAAATAATTAGGATGTCTTGATCTAGCCCAAAGACCTGATGTTATAAATTCATCTTTATTTTCTGGAATTGCTCTAAATTTTGATTTTTGTTTATCTGCAATAATTTCTATTAAAAAACCAGCAACAAATAAAATTAGTCCAATATAATGTAAGGCATTAATTATTAATCCTGTTTCTGTTGAAATGGCTGTTAACGCGCACATTGAACAAAGTGAAACCCATAAACCTTGAAGAGTCCATGTCATAAAGAATTGTGATGGTGATGGCTTTATAGTTCGGAATCTTTTATCTTCTCCATCTTTGTGAATCCTCATAAATAAAAAGGAACCGAGTCTTAGTGCCCAAAATGTTATAAGAATTACTATTAAAAGATTTGCTAAATTAAGATTTGCAAAATATTCAGAAGAATATGTCAATGAATACCAAACTACGGATAAATAAGTAAGGCTCCCAGTAAGATCATAAAATTTTTCTGTTTGAAAAATATACGCCGGTATAAATGCAATCCATTGAATTGCAAAAGCTAAAAAAACTGCCCGAAATACTAATTCAATTCCAGTTGCGTAAGCGATTGAAATTGCTATAGCAAAAGCGAAAAGTGATATTAATAAGTTAATTACTATTTTCATATTTAGTTCCACCCACAAGTTCTTCCTTCATTTTGCTCATCTAACCAATCTTTAAGAGGAGCGTAATAGTTTAAAATTGATTTTCCGCTTAATTTTCTTGAGCCAGTAAGATTTTCAAAAGCATCTTGCCATGGCATGCTCTGACCCATTGCCATAGTAGAGATTATCTTTTCTCCTGCATCCTTGTTTCCATATATTGAACATTCATGAAGCGGTCCATCAAAATTTGCTTCATTACATAATGCTTCATGAAATTGATATTGCATTATTCTTGCTAAGTAATATCTTGTATAAGGAGTATTGCCTGGTATGTGATATTTTGCACCAGGATCAAAGTATTCTTCTGATCTTTCTTCGCTTGTACTTATGCCTTGATATTCTTTTCTTAACTCCCACCATGAAGAATTCAATTCATCTTCTTTTATATCACCGTTAAAAACGCCTGATCTCCATTTATCCAACATTAATGCCCATGGTACTACAACAATTCCTTCTAATGCCTGTTTCATTAAAAGACCGATTGGATCTTCTTTTGCAAGACTAGCCTCCTCTTCAGATATAAAATCGATTTGAGTCAAATAGTCTGGAGTTATAGACAAAGTTAGAAGATCGCCAAATGCTTCATGGAAGCCATCATTGGCGCCTCCCTGAAAAAGGGTTGGTAAATGATTATATGCTTGATAATAAAAAATATGCCCCAGTTCGTGGTGAATCGTAATGAAATCTTCTTCATTTCTTTGAATACACATTTTTATTCTTAGGTCATTATTTGCAGGATCTAAATTCCAAGCTGAAGCATGACAAACTACAGATCTATCTCTTGGTTTTACAAATAACGATCTTTCCCAAAATGTTTTTGGTAAAGGTTCAAAGCCAATCGAAATAAAAAAGTCTTCAGCATATTCAACCATTTCTATTTCATTAATTTCTTTATCTTGAATTATTTTTGTTACGTCAAAAGAATTAGATTTAGATTGTTCTGTATAGACTAGGTCATATATATTTGACCAGGATTGACCCCACATATTACCCAACAAGTGCACAGGCAATGTTCCTGAATCGGGAACAACCTCATCACCATAATGCTCATTTAATTTAGCTCTCACATGACAATGTAGTGCGTCATATAAAGGCTTAACTTCCTCCCATACTCTATCGGTCTCATATAAAAAATCTTCTGCTGGCATATCATATTTACTAAACCATAAGTCACTTAATCCATCGTATCCGAGATCTTTAGAACCTTTGTTCCCAATCTCAACCATACGCATATACATAGGCTTCATGGGTTTACCAATCTCATGCCAACCGTTCCATGCTTTTAAAAGTTCTTCGGGATTCCTTGAGTTATTGATGATGGATTCAAATGCTTCCAAGTCATAACAAGAACCATCTTCGTAACAATGCTCGCCAGCGCCATACATAGCTTCTAATCCGGTGGATATCTCTGATAGTTCTGAAGCAAGACTTTCATCTAAAGGGGGTGGCATGACAAAAGAACTTTTAAGAATCTCTAACATTCTCTCATTTTCCGGTGTTGTTTTTAAGTTATCAAAAGCAGAAGCCTGTCTTGAGCGTTCTAAGGATTTTAATGTATATCTTGTTCCATAGTCTGCGATTACTTTTTGAGAGTCATAAGTAATAAAGTTTGAACTTATCCAAGATGCTGAATAAATTACTGGGCCATCCTTTTTATTTTCTTCTTCAACCATAGCTAGAAAACCTTCTAAATCTTCAGTTTCAATGCTTTGTTCGCCACCTGGGGCACAAGAAGTTACAATTACGGATATTAAAGTTAAATATAAAAGATTTTTCATTTGGATACCTCGCTATTAAAATAACATAAAAATATATTTATTATGAAAATTTCAACAAACCAATTTAAAAATGGCACTAAGTTAATCATTGATAATGCACCATGTTCTATAGTTGAACACGAATTTCATAAACCTGGAAAAGGACAGGCAGTTATGAGAGTTAAATATAAAAATCTTTTAACTGGAAATACAAACGATAAAACGTTTAAATCTGGAGAGAGTGTCGAAGCAGCAGATGTTAATCATTCAGAAATGGAATTTCTTTATCATGATAATAATTCATGGCATTTTATGAATAAAGTTAATTTTGATCAAATTGAAGTAAGCTCAGAACAAATGGGAGACGCAAAAAAATGGTTAGTTGGTCAAGAAATTTGTGAAATAATCCTTTGGAATGACGTACCAATTTCTGTCAACCCACCTGTCGTTGTTGAGCTAAAAATTATCAACGCAGAACCAGGTGTTAAAGGAGACACTGTTTCAGGAGCAACTAAAAATGCTACTCTTCAAACTGATGTTGAAATCCAAGTCCCATTATTTGTTAACGAGGGCGAATTAATAAAGGTAGATACAAGAGATATGACTTATGTTGGGAGAGCAAAGTCTTGATTGAAATTATAAATAAGAAAATAGAGCTCTTTATTTCTTCTATTGAAAGCATCGACAAAGATTCTGTTCGAATCATTCTTAACAAGTCTTCGACTTCTATTTCTGATGATTTGAATAAAGGCCATATAACTTCAAACGTATGTATGGTTGCTGCCAGCATCCTTAAACTTAATCCTAGAGAATTATCAGAAAAACTTAAAAATACCTTAGATGAATTAAATATTTTTAAAAATATTCAAATAGCTGGGCCTGGTTTTATAAACATAACTCTTTATAAGAAAGAGTTTGCGTCAGTTCTTCATAACATTATTGAAGAAAGAGATAGCTTTGGAGAATCAAATATTGGAGATGGGAAAAAGGTTCAAATTGAGTTTGTGTCTGCTAATCCAACAGGACCTCTTCATGTTGGCCACGGAAGAGGTGCTGCATATGGAGATGCAATTGGAAGAATATTGAAAGCCACTGGATCCACTGTGGAAAAGGAGTATTATATAAACGACGCTGGAAGACAAATCGATATTTTAACTGCCAGTGTAATCTTAAGAGCAGTTCAAAAAAAACTTAGCAATTTCTTTCCACAAAATGCATATAAGGGTAACTATATAGACTCTATCAGTGAAGAATTTACGTCTAACAATAAAATTGAATATGATAACGTTGAGTCTATTATCAAAGATTTATCATCAGATCCAGAGGAAGAAATAGACAACATAATAATTAAACTTAAAAATTTAGATGATTTAATATGGAATTCTGTTAAGTCATTTTCTCTTGATAGCATAATAGAATCGATTAAAAATGATCTTGAAGATTTTAATGTTTCTTTTGATAGCTGGTTCAATGAATCTTCACTCGGTACTTTAAATGATGATTCTTCCGAGATCTCAAAATCAATAACAAAATTGAAGAAAGATGGAAAAGCATATGAAAAAGATGGAGCAATATGGCTTAATACTGAAAATTCTGGCGATGATAAACACAGGGTTCTAATTAGAGATGATGGAAGAGCGACCTACTTTGCTTCTGATGTTGCATATCATAAAAATAAGATGGATAGAGGATATGATGATTTAATAAATGTCTGGGGTGCTGACCATCATGGTTATATTAAAAGAATTGAGGCCTCTATTGATGCACTTGGATCTAAAAAAGAAAAATTAACTGTAAAGCTTGTTCAGTTTGCAAATCTATTTAAAAATGGTGAATCAATCAAAATGTCGACAAGATCTGGTGAATTTTTTACCCTAAGAGAGCTTTTTGAAGACATTGGACCTGATGCAGCAAGATTTTATTACTTGTCAAAGCAGGCTGATCAGCATTTAGATTTTGATATAAATATAGCTAAATCGGATAGCAAAGAGAATATATTTTATTATATTCAGTATGCTCATGCTCGAATTTTTTCTCTAGAACAAAAATATGTTGAAATGTATCCAGATCTAGGTACCAGCATCGAAGCGATTGAAAAAGATATTTATGATAAATGTGATCCTCTTATTCATGAAATAAGCAAATATCCTAACATTGTTAATAAATCAGCTAGAATGCTGCAACCTCATATAATTATCTTTTACTTGAAGGATTTATCCCAATTATTTCATAGCTACTATAACGACAATCATGTTCTATCAGAATCTCAAGAAAATATGCAGTCTATAATCTTTTGCTTGTCTGCCGTAAGACAAGTTATCTCTAACGGATTAAGTATTCTTGGTATATCACCCATGCAAAAAATGTAGTTAGATGAAAGATTTTGCAAAAAGAAAAAAAATAAATACAAAAAATAATAAAAACAGACAGGCTTTTAGTTCAAAAAAAACAAAATATAATGACATCTCGAAAAATACTATAATTTTTTTAATAACAGCAAGCTTCTCTCTTGCTTTTATTGCATTCTTTTATTTCAAAACTGAAATAACTTCAATAAAACCAAATAGCTCTACTAATACAGTCATTATTAATTTTCCATCATCCTTATTAGAAGACAGGATATTAATTGAAGAAGAAAATATCCAGAACTCATTATCTTGTGAGTATTTTGTTCAGGTTGGAGCCTATGGAAATAAAAAATATGCAATTGGGGCACAAAATGAGCTTAATTTAGAAATTCAAGATATTTCTATAAATGAGGTCTATAGTACTCTGAACCCAGGTAAATTACTTCATAGTGTTATATCAGGTCCATATGAGAATAGATCTGCTGCTAATAATGCTAAAGAAAAAATAACAAGAAAAGGTTTTGATCCTCGTCTAAGAACGGTATGCAAGCAGAAATAAAACAAAACATAATAAATATTAAAAATAAAATTAATGCAGCGTGTCGTGCTATCAAAAAAGACCCTAAAGAAGTTACCTTAATTGCTGTATCAAAAAAAAAGGGAATTCAAATGATAGAAGAAGCCTCTAGGAATGGGATATGTAACTTTGGTGAAAATTATGCCCAAGAGCTTCAAGAGAAAGTATTGGGCATTAAATCAGATAATCTAATTTGGCATTTCATTGGGCCAATACAATCTAATAAAACGAAAATAATTGCTAAAAATGCTGACTGGGTGCATACATTAAATAGAGAAAAAACAATTAGGAAACTAAATTCAGAATGTGAGCAGATTAAGAAAAATATTAATGCATGTATTCAAGTAAACATCTCATCCGAAGATAGTAAAAGTGGTTGCAATCCTGACAATCTAATAGAGATTGCTAAATTAATTAAATCTATGAAAAATATAAGTTTAAAAGGCATAATGGCTCTCCCAAAAATAACTAATAATAAAGAGGAACAAAATAGAGCGATGGAATTAATTTTAAATCTAAGCAATAGACTGCAGAGTTACTATCCTGATGCAAAATGTATTTCATTGGGAACAACATCGGATTTTGAAGATGCAATTGTTAATGGCTCAACAATGGTTAGGGTTGGTGAATCCATTTTTGGTAAGAGATTATGAAAAATGTTGTTTTATTTGGAGGCGGTAATATTGCTCAAGCCATTATTAAAGGCTTAATTAATTCGGGTTATAAAAGAAATGGCATCTTTTATATTGATAGAAGTACTAAAAATCAAAAAATATTGAGCAAGCTCAGGATTAAAAATCTTAAAAATCATAAATCAGTAAAGATAGATTTGTTTATTCTTGCGGTTAAGCCAAAAGATGCGCTCAGTGCTTATAGAGAAATACTCGAAAAGTATAAGAATCCCAAGATTGTGAGTTGTGTTGCTGGAATAAAATCACAAAAATATCTAAAGATTAATAAAAATATTCAATTTCTAAGAGCAATGCCAAATACATCCTCAGAATTTAATCTTGGTATAACTGCCCTATTCAATTCTTCATTTAAAAAAAATAATCTAAAGAAAGTGATTTCGCTTTTTGTGCGAGTTGGAATAATTATTGAACTAGAAAAAGAGGCTAAAATAGACACTTTTACTGGAATGATTGGAAGCGGGCCTGCGTACTTTTTTTATATATTAAAGTCATATGAAAAGAAGCTGATGAATTTATGTAATAAAGACAAGAAGAAAATTAATAATATTATGGTTAATCTTATGAAGGGTGTGGGTTTATCTATTGAGAACAATGATCTTGATTCTCTAATAAATGCCGTAGCATCAAAGAAAGGAACTACAGAAGCAGGGCTTGAATCTTTTAAGACTAATAGCCTGGACAAAGTTTTTGAAAAAGGATTGGATTCTGCTATTAAAAGATCGAAGGAGATTTCAAATGAGTGCTGATCTAAAAATTTTATTTATTGGCAACCCTATATTAAATATACTAAGTTATAGTTTTGTTGTTTTATTAATTTTTAATATTTTAAAAGTAAATTATTTCAATCCTGTTGTTGCTTTTTTTCTAAGAATATATAAGCCTATTTCAAAAGTCTTTTTCTTATCACCCAGTCAGTTGATAAATATAATTATAATTTCTCTAGCTATTAAGTTCGTATCTTTATTCATTTACTTTGCTTCCTATGAGGGACAGATAGAAAACTTTTCGTTATTTATATTGGCAATCATTCAAATCCTGATTGCAATCTTAAGAATAATTTTCTACGCAGTTATTGGGGGTGTAATAATAAGCTGGGTATCGCCAAATAGCTCAAATCCCTTTATTCAACTAATTGAAGAAATGTCATATAAAACTTTTTCTCCTATAAGAAAATATATACCTTCAGCAGGGGGTCTCGATTTCTCACCTATATTGATATTAATAATAATAAATGTTTTAGTGGTTTATTTAATAAATTTATTTGCTCTTATGGATTTAGTATGGATGTTAAAACTGAATTAATAGTTTTCAACGAAGGCATAGTTCTAGAAAGTGGTAACAAGCTAGATTCATTTGAGTTAATGGTAGAAAGCTATGGTGAACTTAATGAAACTAAAACAAATGCTATTTTAGTATGTCATGCTTTTTCAGGGAATCATCATGCTTCTGGAGAAAATGAGCTTCAAGAAATTGGTTGGTGGGATGAGATTATTGGTCCAAATAAAGCTATTGATATAAATAAATATTATGTGGTTTGCTGCAATAATCTTGGGGGTTGTTCTGGGTCTTCAGGTCCAAAAAGTATAGATCCTTCTTCTAACAAACCTTATGGCAGTAATTTTCCTTTAGTAACTGTTTCTGACTGGGTTAATTCACAAAAAATGCTTATGGATAAACTAAGTATTCCGGAATGGCATATGGTTCTTGGTGGAAGTTTGGGTGGAATGCAAGCCCTTCAGTGGTCTATTGCTTATCCAGACAAGCTTACAAAAGCAGGGATTTTTGCAGCAGCTGCTAAATCAAGCACCCAAAATATTGCTATGAACGAAGTTGCTCGTGAATCAATCAGAAAAGATCAAAACTTTCACGATGGCAATTACATTGATGAAGGGGTTATCCCAAAAAATGGAATAAAAACTGCAAGAATGTTAGGACACATAACATACCTTTCAGAAAAAAATATGGATTCTAGGTTTGGAAGAAAATTCCAGGATGATGATACAAAAGTAAATAAAGGTGTAGATTTTGAAGTTGAAAATTATTTGCAGTATAAAGGTAAGAAATTTTCAGAGGTCTTTGATGCTAATACGTACATATTGATGACAAAGGCTATGGACGGATACGACGCTGCCGGAAAATCATCTTCTCTTGAAGAGGCCTTAAAAAACGTAACTGCTCAGTTATTAATTATTGGTTTTCACTCTGATTGGTTGTATCCACCGAAGAGAGGCAAGGAAATACAACTCGCCGCAATTAATAATAATATTCGATCATCATATATTGTATTAGACGGCGAGCATGGGCATGACAGTTTTTTATTTCATAACGATATGTACTCAAAGTTAATAACAAAATTTTTAGAATCATAATGACAAAAAAAATATCAAAAATAATAAATGATTGGGTGCCAGAAAATAGCAAAGTTATAGATTTTGGTTGTGGAGATGGTTCTTTGTTAAAAGAGCTCACAGAATCAAAAAATGTACTAGGGTATGGTGTAGAAATAAATGATATAAAAATAGAAGAGTGCATAACAAAGGGGGTTTCAGTAATAAAACAAGACATTGATAAGGGTATTGGTGAATTTGAATCATCGAATTTTGATATATCCATAATGGCAAGATCCATTCAATGCCTTAAAGATCCAAGTCTTGCTTTAAGCATGATGTTAAATCTTTCTAAAAGATGTGTTGTTACCCTTCCAAATCTTGGATACTGGAAATGCAGATTAAATCTAGCTTTTGGCAAGATGCCTGTTACACCAGATCTTCCTTCAAGTTGGCATGAAACAGATAATATACACCTTTGCACGATTAATGATTTTGAAACTCTTTGTATGGATGAAAAAATAATGATCAAAGATAAAGTTTTCTTAGACTCACAAGGAAAACAAAGTAAGATTTCTGCAATTAGGCCCAATCTACTTGCCATTGAAGGAGTATATTTGCTTGAAAAAAAATAAAGAAATCTTAATAGCTACATCCAATCAAGGCAAAGTAAAAGAATTTAATAAGCTATTCAAAAATCATAAGTTATATTCTTTAAGCGATCTGAATATTGAAGATGCTGTTGAAGATGGGTCTTCTTTCCTAGAGAACGCCCTTATTAAAGCAAAACATGGAGCTTTAAAATCTGGAAAATATACGATTGCAGATGATTCAGGTCTTGTTGTTCCTGGATTGAATTTTGAACCTGGCATCTATTCTGCAAGATACGCGGGAGCAAATGCTAGCGACAAAGATAATAGAGATAAAATAATTTATAAACTCACTACACTAGGTTTAGACAGTCTAGATGCATACTATGTATGTGTCTTAGTAGGCTTAAAAAATTTTGATGACCCAATGCCTATAATTTCACAAGGAGAAATTCATGGCCGTGTGTCTTTAATAAGCTCTGGTGATGGAGGTTTTGGATATGACAAAATTTTCTATCCTATTGATTACGACTGTTCAATGGCCTCTATAAATTCTGATATCAAAAATAATATTAGTCACAGAGCTATTGCTTCATCTAAATTTTTAAAAATTTATAATAGTTATTAACCTTTTTTTTGATAATTAAATTCAAAGATATCCCTTCCTTCATTTTGACCTCTAAGCTCAAACTTCGTGAGATATTCTTTTTTTAAAAAGAAATTCTTTGATGGCTCAAAATATGAGCTAGCGCTTAGAATTGCTTTAATGCTTTCTGCATAGTTTTCCCAATCTGTAGAAATATATATTGTTGCTTGATTTTTCATAGGCCTATTAATAAGTCTTAAAAAATCATTATTTATTAATCTTCTTTTATGATGTCTCTCTTTAGGCCAAGGATCGGGACATAAAATCTTTACCGCATCAAGAATACTCTCGCCTTCAAAACCATCAAGCAGAATTCTAATATCATCGGGAAAAATTTTTATATTATTAATATTCTTTTCTTTTATAGCGGCTATAAGGGCCCCTATTCCAGACTTATACACCTCTGATCCAATAAATAAAGTGTCTGGATTTTCTAATGCCTGTGATTGAAGATGCTCAGCATTACCAAAACCAATTTCTAAACAACAATATGAAAAGTGAGTTGCTTCTTCACGTATCTGTTCTAAGTTATTTATAGAAAAATCTGACAAAAATTTGAGATTTTCTTCTTGATTTTTTGTTATTCGACCTCTTCTTTTAACAAAAGAAGGTAAAAACTTAAGGCGCATTAAAAATAATTAATACTATGCAAAATCTACCATTACAGATTTTAATTTTTTAAGAGCACTATTTTCGATCTGTCTTATTCTTTCTGCAGAAACATTATACTCATCAGCAAGATCATGAAGCGTAGCCTTCGTGTCTGTTAAATACCTTCTTTGGAGAATGTCTTTGCTCCTGTCGTCTAATACTTTTAGAGCTTGAGTTAGATCTTGGCTATTTACCTCAGAGACCTCTTCATTAGCAACAATAACTTCGGGATCATATCTTTTATCTTCTAAGTATTGAGAAGGAGACATCATTTCATCATCATCTCCAGTTGAGACTGGTGAATCAAAAGAAGAGTCATTTGAGGAAAGTCTATTTTCCATATGCAAAACATCTTTGACTTCAACATTTAAATCTTTAGCAATTTTTTCAGCCTCCTCTTTTGTTAGCCAATCTAAAGACTTCTTCTTGCTTCTTAAATTGAAAAAAAGTTTCCTTTGTGCTTTTGTGGTTGCTATCTTTACCTGTCTCCAATTTCTAAGAATATATTCATGAATCTCAGCTTTTATCCAATGAACTGCAAATGAAACTAATTTTACACCTCTGTGAGGATCATACCTGTCAACAGCTTTCATTAGACCTACATTTCCTTCTTGAACAATATCTCCTAGTGGCAAACCGTATCCTTGATAGGATCTAGCAATATGAACAACAAATCTTAAATGATGAATAACCAGCTGTCGTGCAGCATCTAAGTCATCTTCCTCATAGAGCTTTAATGCGAGCTCTTGCTCTTGCTCTTTTGTAAGAATAGGAATGGCATGAACAGAAGATAGATAGGACTCTATATCCTTACCAGGACTGTTAATCTGTGATGGTTGTAGTTGTGTACCCATATTATATTAAAAATTTATAATCAATTATACTAATTAATTATGAATAATAGGAAATTATACCAATTTTTTAAAAAAATCTCTTAGATGGGGTAAAAATTCACTTTTTATTGCATTATTTCTGAATGCAATAAAGTATGGATTTAATATAGATGATTCTTTTGCATAATCCAGTTCCTCGTTTTCTTTGATCTTGATCACACTCCCTCCATAACTTGATAGCACCGCATGAGCCGCCGCTATGTCCCACTCTGATGTAGGGCCAAACCTTGGATATATGTCCGCATGATTGTCGGCCAGACTACAAAGCTTCAAAGAACTTCCTTTTTCTATAACCTCATATCCGAAACCCTTACTTTCAAGAAATTCAAGAAAAGCATTATCATTTTTGCTCTTGTGGCTTTTACTCATAACTATTCTGATCTTTTCAGAAGATATATTTTCTGATTTATTATTATCGAATATTGAACCGCTCCAAATTTTTCTTGATACCGGAGCACCAACAATTCCTAGGATTGGCCTCTTATTTTCAATCAAAGCAATATTAACGGTAAATTCATCAGTCTTGTTGATAAATTCCTTTGTCCCATCCAAGGGATCAACAAGCCAATATGTTTCACTTAAATTTTTTAAATTGTCTTCTTTAAAGTTTTCTTCAGAAATAATTGGTATATCTACTGATATTCTTTTTAGAGCATGCATTATTATCTCATTTGATTTTGTGTCTGCCATAGTCAAAGGAGAGCCATCTGATTTTTCTTCTTGTCCAAAATTATCACTTCTGTATATTTTCATAATTTCAACTGAAGCAGTGTTTACGCAATCAATTAGATTATTAAGATGTTTATTAATGAAATCTTCGGTGATCATTTTTGAATTAGGAACCAGTTTTAATTTTTTCTGTATTTAGAGAATTACGGCTAGATATTGATATTACAGTTAAAATGAATAGAAATTTCATTAAGGTTTATTCTAGTGCCTTTAATCTTTGTTTAATCTTATCACTTTGTTTTGGATAGCATTCCCAACAATATTCATATAAAACTTCTTCCCATTGTCCGTACATTGGATTTATCAACATAAACCATTTTTCTCCCCACATATCTGCATATGTATCAATTAGTGCCTTCCTTTCGTTTATACTAACCTCGGTTTCCTCACTAGAAATAAAGTCGTCTAATTGATCTCCAATAATTTGAATAACACGATAATCTTTCCTTATTAAGTTTCTTCTGCTTGTCTTGTCAGAAGACCACCCTTTTTCATTTTTCATAAGAAGAACATCTATATCATCATCAAAAGGAAGTCCTATGGCCTTAATATTATTCTTTGTATGCTCTTCTAAATCGTGTGTTCTATTTGTTACATAAAAAATTTTTATTTTCTTAGAATCAGCATAATTAAGATATTCGACTACTCCAGGTAATGGTTTGGCTGACTCCTCAGAGACCCATTCCTTCCAGCCGGTTGGATAGCTTGTACCATTCTTGATACTTCTTACTTGATGCTCAGAATTATCAAGAACAGCTTCGTCAATGTCTAATATTATTGCGGGTGGGAGATCTTCGTATTCCTCTTTTTGATTAAGTAAGGCTGTCCATGATTTGTCCATTAATGCTTTATCAATATGTCTTTTTGCGGATGCATATGTTTGAGTGGCATTGGCTTTATACTCAGCAGAAGTCCTAAGATATAAAACTGCTAACATTGATTGTTCTTGAAAAGCGTTATCGCTTTCAATGCAATAAATATTGGTACTTAAAAAAATAATTGGAATTAAAAAAATATGTCTTAGTGATTTCATGATGTAAGAGCATTATAATGCTTATTCATTACAATTTAGTTACAAAATTATATATGGACAATAAAATATTAGAAAATTTAGAGCAGCTTAAAAAAATGTTAGTGCTTTTGAGCAAAGAAAGAAAAGTGGTTTTATCTCATCATAAAACGTTTCAGCATGTAGAAAAAATGCAAGCTATCGTTGATGAATCTATAGAGAAAGCAAAATCATGATCAATAAAAAATATAAATGTTTTAAAGTTGATATTTCTGAGAATATAGCAAATTTAGTTTTATCAAGACCAGATCAGCTCAACACTATGTCCAGAGATTTCTGGGTAGAACTAGGTGATGTATTACATAAAATAAACAAAGATTCTGAAGTTAGGGTTGTTGTTATGTCATCAACCGGTAAGCATTTTTGTGCAGGTATGGATTTAAATGCATTTTCAAATGGTGTTGATAATATTCCTGAAGACAAAAAGCCTGACCATGCTCGAATTGGAGAAGCGGTTTACAGAGTAGCTAAAGAGCTACAAGAATACATAAGCACTCTTGAAAAAATTAGAGTTCCTGTCATCGCTGCAATTCACGGAGGTTGTATAGGGGGTGCTGTGGATCTTGTTACAGCTTGTGATATAAGGCTGGCCTCAGATGATGCATTCTTCTGTATACAAGAAATCAATATTGGTATGGCTGCTGATGTTGGAACATTACAAAGATTGCCAAAAATAATACCTGATTCAAAAATGAGAGAAATGGCATATACAGGAAGAAGAATGTATGCAGGTGAGGCCAAAGAAACTGGGCTGGTAAGTGATACCTATAAAACACAAGATGAGTTGCTTGAAGCAGCAAATAGTCTTGCTAAAGAGATAGCTTCTAAATCACCTGTTGCAATTTATGGGTTAAAAGCAGTGATGAATTATTCAAGAGACCATTCTGTGAGCGAAGGCTTAGAATATAATGCCTTATGGAGTGGTGCCATGTTAAGTCAAAAAGATATGACTGAAGCAATGACTGCCAACATCGAAAAAAGAGATGCATCATTTAATGATCTTGTAGATGTAAAAAAATTCAACGAGACAGATTCTTAAGATTTTCTTAAAAAAACTGGGGATGTCATTGTGGATTCAGTTTTTGAATATTGATATCCATCAACATTAAAGCTTTTGAGATCTTCAAAGTCTGTGATCTTGTTCTGGATGATCCATCGAGACATTAAACCTCTTGCCTTTTTTGCATAAAAACTAATGATTTTATACTTGCCATTTTTAAAATCTTTAAAAACTGGTGAAACAACATTCACATCTTCAGGCATTTCCCCTAAGACTGAAAAATACTCCTTTGAAGCAAGATTAATCAAAAGGTCAGATTTTAGGTTTTTTAATTCATCCAGCACATTCATCTGAATTCTGTTCCCCCAAAATTCATATAGATTTTTACCTTTGGCTGTTTCTAATTTTGTTCCCATCTCTAATCGATAAGGCTTCATAAGGTCTAGTGGTCTTAATATCCCATAAAGTCCAGATAATATTCTTATATGCTTTTGAGCAAAAGCCATTTCTTTTTTTGATAGGTCCTCGGCTTGAAGTCCTTGATAAACATCCCCTTTAAAAACAAGCATAGATGGCTTTGAATCACTGGAGACTTTTTTTGAAGCTGTCCAAGATTGATATCTATCATAATTTAATGAGGCGAGCTTATCGCTGAGCCCCATCAAGGACGCAATGTCTTTTGGTTCTTTCTTTTTAAGCTGAGCAATTAACTTAGCAGATTGACCCAATAAAGCTGGGACAGAGTGATTGCCACTAGCTTCGAATTCGTAATCAAGTGTTTTTGCTGGAGAAAGTACTATAATCATATTTGTATTCTAACGAATATATGAACAAATATTCAATGCTAAAAATGGAAAAAATAATAAACTCTTTAGGAACATTCATATCATTGATGATTCCTATCATGACATTATTAATGATAGTGATAATTGTCGCGAGATATTTCTTTGGTGTGGGTTTTACAGGTCTTCAAGAACTGGTCATGTACTTACATGCGTTAATTTTTTTAGGATGTGCTGGTTATGTTCACCATAAAGACGAGCACGTTAGAGTAGATATATTTTATAGAGCAGCTTCTTATAAATATAAGAATGCCGTCAATATTATTCTTAGTCTTTTATTTTTAATGCCTATATGTTTTGTAATTGGTTATTTTTCAATAGAACAAATTAGTATGGCATGGCAGAGCAAAGAAGGTTCTACTGAAGCAGGTGGCTTAAAGTTCGTTTACATCCAAAAAACCTTGGTGTTGTTATTTCCTTTTACGTTAGTGATTACGGTAATTCATAAATTTATGAGTAGAATATGGAACTAATACCTCTAGTCCTGCTTATCATGATTTGTGTTGCCTTGTTAATGGGTTATCCAGTCGCATTTACCCTTGCTGGCTTATCAATACTTTTTGCTTTGATATGCATCCCTTTTGGAATATTTGATCCAACAATTTTTAAAAGTATCCCAATAAGAATATTTGGAATAATGAATAATATGACTTTGTTGGCGGTTCCACTTTTTATTTTCATGGGAACAATTCTTGAAAAATCAGGCATTGCAGCAAAGATGTTGGAAAACATGGCAGATGCTTTCAAAAATACTAAAGGCGGGCTATCTATATCAATTATTATTGTTGGTGCCTTATTAGCAGCTAGTACTGGCATTGTGGGTGCAACAGTTGTAACTATGGGTCTTATGTCTTTACCTATACTAATTAATCAGGGTTATGAAAAAAGTTTTTCAACAGGTCTTGTAGCTTCAACGGGAACCTTAGGCCAAATAATACCACCATCAATTGCGTTAGTTCTATTGGGAGACGTAATGTCAAATGCCTACCAAGCAGCCAAATATTCTACGCCAGGTATGTCATCACAAACTGTTACCGTTGGAGATCTATTTATAGGCGCAATTGTTCCAGGAATAATGATATGTATTGGATATCTCATATATGCCATTTATAAAAATAAAAATAATGCGTATTTAAAAGATTATTCAAATGAAAAATCAATTAACAAAATAGAGATTATTAAAACATTAGGTCTGCCAGTTATATTAATTTTTTCAGTTTTAGGTTCAATATTTGCAGGAATCGCGACACCAACAGAAGCATCAGCCATTGGAGCTTTTGGTGCTTTGATAATTGCTCTAATAAATAGAAAAATAAATTTTAAATTTCTAATGGAAGCTTCTGAGAGGACTGCTGTTGTATCTACTATGATCTTTGCCATTCTTATTGGAGCATCAATCTTTTCATTAATATTTAGAGGTGTTGGAGGAGATGAGTTGATCAATCTTATATTTAGCGTTATTCCTGGTGGATCATATACCGCTCTATTTTTCGTATTATTAATAATATTTATACTTGGATTTATCTTAGACTTTATTGAAATCTGTTACGTTATAGTCCCTTTGGTTGCCCCACCACTATTAATGATGGGATTAGACCCTGTATGGTTGGCAATTTTATTTGCGATTATTCTTCAAACATCATTCTTAACACCGCCTTTTGGGTTCTCTTTGTTTTATTTAAGAGGGGTAGCTGATGAAAGTATTCAAACAACTGATATTTATAGAGGGGTGGTGCCATTTATAATTATTCAGCTTTTTATTCTTCTTTTAGTGATTTTCTTTCCAGACCTTATTTTGTAAAAACTAATCTAGTAGTGGATTTCTACCCCATTTATTTTCATCCTCTGTAGGCGGTAAGCATAAAAAGACAGTCATAGCTACACCAGTTCCTAATGAAATCAATCCAAAGGTACTCGCTGCGATTAGAACACTCCAATTAATTGAACCCCCTGTAATAACAGAATCCAGAATATTAAGATATGAAACAATAAATAATAGTCCTGGTATTATATTAGCCAATTGCCACCATCCAGAGTGTCCTCTATCTTGAAGTCTTCTAGCTGCTAAAGATAGCATTCCGATAGACATTGCTAACGAGAATATAAAGCTGGGCCTTAAATACCAATATTCTAGAATAGAAAGTGCCGAATATGGATCATTGAATAAAATTGTGAATATATAAATTACTTCTATTAAAGCAATTACAAAACATACAATAAAAAAAGTCAAAATAGTCCACCAATATTCACTTCTGCTAGATCTCCCAGTGAAGTTAAAATAGTTTTTAAAAAATAACTTTACTGCACCTACCATATTTAACTTTTTACTGGTTCTGTTATGAATTAGATACCGGTTGATTCAATAACAAAGGGTTCCTGCCCCAATTGTTCTGATCCTCTTTTGGTGGAAGACAAAGCCATACAATGATTAATATTACGTATCCAAGATATGCAAGAGAGAATATTACTGCTAGTGCTATTACTCCAATATTAAAACCACTAGCAAACATAAGGGCTAAAAAAATAAAAAGTGGTATTTGCGCTAGATATAAAGGTGCCTGCCACCAACCAGAACGGCCCATATCTTGAAGCCTTCTTGATGTTAACGAAGTGATACCAATTATAGAGGCAGCACCTACCATTGGGGAATAATAAACATCATAAGGATTAGAATAATTTATACCATCGAACATGCTTAGCGAATTGTAATACCATGCCATTGTTGCATCTATACATAGGGCTATGATGGATACAATTACATAAGCTAGAACGAACCACCAGTACTCACCCCTGCTTGATCTTCCATAAAAATTAAAATAATTTTTAAAAAATAATTGAACGGCATCAAGTATATTAATTTTTTTTACTGAATTTTCCATAAATTTAAAAAAAGTTACTTAAGTTCTAATTATACACATATCTCTAAAAAAAATTCTTATAGTCCAGCATTGTTTTTTTCTAATGCTCTTTCAGCTCTATAGCTAGAACGAACCATGGGTCCAGAGACAACTTCAAGGAATCCTTTCTGTAATCCAATCTTTCTATATTTATCAAATTCTTCAGGAGTAACCCATCTTTCAATAGGATGATGGTTTCTTGAAGGTCTTAAATATTGTCCAATTGTTAATATATCAACCCTTTTTTCAATAAGATCATTCATTGTCTCTTCTATTTCATCATCAGTTTCGCCGAGACCCAGGATAATGCTTGTCTTGGTGAGCACCTTTGGGTTGATGCGCTTTGATTCTCCAAGCACATCTAATGTTTGCTTGTATCCTGCCCTAATGTCTCTAACTTGATGAGTAAGTCTTTCAACTGTCTCAATGTTT
>CESO01100284.1_pt1 | contig 22036 bp, 18 predicted proteins | sample 356341 | NCBI WGS metagenome assembly CESO01 (sample SAMEA2621812, study PRJEB7988) | marine metagenome | biome: marine biome (ENVO:00000447); feature: deep chlorophyll maximum layer (ENVO:xxxxxxxx); material: "saline water (ENVO:00002010), including plankton (ENVO:xxxxxxxx)" | depth 35 m | reverse complement strand
GCCAGGCCAGGCCAGTGCTGCTGGTATTGATTCCTGCCTGTGGCTTAGTGCATCGCCCTTAGCGCGGTCGGGGTTCTGAGTTCAGTCTGCCGTCGCCCCCTCACCGGCGAATAACTTCTGCACTTCACCGGAGGTCATGCGCCCGGAGCGATCGGTAATTTTGGCGGAATTTCCCCCTCCCGACTTTTCGCGGGTGTCTATCCCGGCCTGTCTGGCCTGCTCCCGTAGCGCGCCTACCGTGCAGTTTTCGCGGCCCAGAATGGCAATGGGGTCAAAGTTGAAGTTCTTAATGGCGTTGAGGTGGGTCACCTGATTTATTTCTTCGTCGCTGAGCCCCACGTTATCCAGTTGCCGAAAAGTGTTTTCCGGCGTCATAGGCCATGTGCTATCTGAATGCGGATAATCACACTCGAAGAGTATGTTTTCGATCCCCACGAGATCGCGATTACGCAAGCCGCTCTCGTCTTCAATAAAGCAGGTGAGAAAATGCTCTCTAAATAGTTCTGTCGGTCGTTTGCCGCCAAAGTTAGACTTGGTCCAAGGGCCGTGGTGATCAAGCGTAAATTCAGCCCGTTCGAGAAAGTAGGGTACCCAGCCCACTCCTCCTTCGGTGAGTGAAATTTTCAAGTTGTCATACCTCAGCAAGAACTCACCATAGAGCCAATCCGCCGCGCTGTTAGCAATGGACATGGGAAAGGCGGCAATCCAGGCGTCAATAGGCGTGTCCGGTGACGAATGCGGTGGTTGCGCGCCGGTGCCAATGTGACAGTTGATGACCACGTCATTCTCGGCACAGACCTCCCATAGCTTGTCCCAGTGTGCGTTGTGAACGCTGGGGAAGCCATGGCATGTTGGATTGTCCGGAAAACTAATGGCCCGACACCCCTTGGCGACCACCCGCTTGACCTCATTTACCATGAGTTCGGTGTCCCAAATAGGCAGTAAGGCCAGAGGAATAATTCGCCCTGGATGGGTGCCGGCCCATTCATCGATGTGCCAGTCGTTATACGCTTCGATTACGCGTTTCGCCGCTTGCTTGTCTTTGGATTGATGGAACAGGTTGCCCGCAAAGGTAGGGAATGTGGGGAAGCAAATAGAGGAGAGGATGCCGTTGGCATTCATATCGCCAATGCGTTCATCAATCGAGTACACACCCTTGCGCATGTCTTCATAGCGTAGGGGTTCCATGCCGTACTCTTCCTTAGGCCGGCCGACCACCGCGTTCAGTCCCATATTGCCGATTTTATGACCCTCATAAAGCCAGAAATTTTTGCCGTTTTCCGCTACCAGACGGGGTGCAATGGTCTCCAGCTCCTTCTGGGTCATGTGGTTGTCGAACATTTCTGGGGGTTCGACAACGTGGTCATCCACACTCATCAGTATCATGTCTTCAAGCTTCACGGTGTGCTCCTGTCTTTCTTTGACAATGGCTAGTTCTAGATGTCTAAGGCAACCGTTACTTTACACAACTGTATAAATAAAACCAACACAATGGATTGGTAAGGTGCGGGTTAACTTTTAGATAGGACGAGTCGCTAAACAGGCGGCATGTACTTGCTCGCCCAATCTGTAAACCGCGTCATGCGGTTGTCTATCAAGGCACTCGCTAGGGCAATTTTGTGCGCACCTTCTGGGCCGAAGTAATGATTTTCCTCCCAGAACGCCATCATATGGCGAAATTCCTTGGCGCTAGGGAAAAAGCGATCGTACTCCTCGGCGGTAACTTGCTCGTAGTCAAGTTTGTGCCCCTGGGTGTTAAGGATGTCGACGAGCTCTTGCCAGCATAAGTAGTCGCTGGCGAGTGCCAGATACTGACCGTGGCCAACGTCCTCGGGCCGATTGAGCGCGGCGGCTACAATCGAGCCCAACTCTTTAACGTCCCCACAAGGAAAGCGACAGGTGTCTTTATCGGCTGGATAGCGCCATACCGTGTGCCCTTTGTGGGCTTTTTTCGGCGCATGAATGGTCAGAAAATTCTGGAAGTAGAAGGGCGCTTCCACAAACGTGTGATGGCGAAATCCAGCTGCTATCACTTCATGATCAACTCGCGCTTTACTGGTGAAATGAGGCACCGTGTATTTGCCCCGTGATAGTGCGTAATAGTCAGGCAGGGTTGACCAGATGAAGTGCTGGATGTCGGCAGCTTTTGCTGCCTGCACAAGGTTTTTGCCTTGCTCAAATTCGCTCATTCGGGTGGCGCGATCCCAGAAATTGGTCACTGCAAACAGCCCGTATGAGCCCTGCAATGCTTCTGTCAGGGTGGCGGGGATATTCAGATCCGCCTCAGCAATCTCACAGCCCAACTCTGCCAGGCGGAGTGCCGCCAGGCTGCGGGGATTTCTGGTTACCGCACGTACCTGCCAGTCTTGCTGATTAAGGAGTGCCCTGACAACGCCGCCCCCCTGAGCGCCAGTTGACCCAAGTACCGTGACAATCTGTTTCCCCATGGGTGTCCTATGAGCTCGCTGTTAGCTCGAGGAGCTGTAGTTAATTTTCAACCCGCGATCGGGCAGTTTGCATGGCGCTCATATCACCCTCGCTGGCGATTACGCCCATATAGAATTTATGGAACAGCCAGCTACCGTCGGGTTGGCGGTTCAACCAGCCCTCCCAATGCATTTGCATATTGCAGTGGGTGCTGGCCGGCGCAGACAGGTGGTCGGTCAGGGTGTTGTCCTGTGGATTAATATAATGGCAGGCGTACATTCGCGTCTCGATATGCGCCTGATGTCCGTCAATGGTAATCAACTGATTGGTGTTCAGGTGAGTGGTTGCGTCGAACCCCGGCAGAAACTTAGCAGGCGCAAGTTCTATGTACTCCTGAGGAGACAAGGTGCAATCGATATCGAGCATTTCTGCCTGCAGATGAAATGGGTCCGTCAATACGGAGGCAATCAGGCCCCAGTCGCGAGTATCCAGGCCCTTGGCGTATCGATAAAGCTGGTCTGAAATCAATGCCCTGTCGCTGAGGGTTTGAAGGGTGAGTTGTTGCATGATGTTTGCTCCTGTCTCGAGGGAAGTCGATGCTCATGGCTGGTCTTGCCGACTAAGCCTTATTGATGCGGGGGGATACAGCGCATGGATTACCAGCGTTCATATTCATACTGCACCTAGAGCGCTATGGTCGCCTCTGCCTTCATGCAGAGGTAGCCTTCATGGTCTTCAGACCACAGCAGCAATTGGTTACCACTGCGCCTACCGCAGAGGGCAAAGGGGTGGCTGTCGAATGTCGGCCTCACCGCGCGAAACTTGAAACGGCTGATTCGAGCCCCCGGGAAGTTTTCGTACACAAGGTCTAGCAGCAACGTGGCTAGCAGAGGACCATGCATCACCAGTGCCGGGTATAGCTCTGCATTTACCGCGTATTCTCGGTCGTAGTGAATACGATGCGAGTTGTAAGTGAGCGCCGAGTAGCGAAACAGCAGTACAGGGTCGGGTGTCACTTCCCGGGAGAATGCCGGCTTCTCTGCTGGGCTTTCTCCGGGAGGTAATTCGGTTCGCTCCCGAGGTGCTTCCCGGTAGACCAGGTTCTGTTCTTCGATAATGCAGAGATTACCTCCCTGGCTCAATTCGTGCCTCAGGTTGACAAAAACCAGCGGCCCCGAACGTCCATTCTTGGCCTCCACTGACGTGATGCTTGAAACTTTTTCGGTGGCCAACCCCAGTACCAATGGCTGCGCTATTTCCAGCGCGCCGGCTGCCCACATCCGACGTGGAAGAGGTACCGGTGGCAAGAATCTCCCTTTGCGGGGATGGCCATCTTCGCCGGTGCTGTCACGCTGGGTGGGGTCGAGAAAGTACAGCCAGTGCCAGGGGAGGGGCAGTGGGTTTCCGGTGTCGGGAGCTTCAGTGTGATTGATGGCGCCTGCCAGCGCCTGTGCGCCAAAGGCAGGCAGGTCACTGTGAAGCGTTATTGACCGGCCAATCCAGGACTTAAGTTTATTCAGTGTCGCATCATTCACGGTATTTCCCTTTGAGAAAGTCCGGTGACCGTCTTTCCTGCAGGGCTGTTAGGCCTTCCTCGAACTCGTCGCTGAGAAAGCAGTGGGTCTGGTGGCTTTCCTCGGCCTGCAGTGCCGATTCCATAGGTTGGGGCGACTGCCTCATTGTCTCCTTGAACTGGCGCAGGGCCAGCCTGGGCAGGAGGGATAATTCGCGCGCTTTGTTGATTGCGAGCTCCATAACTTTGTCGTCTTTGACGAGTTGTTCCACTAAGTTGAGCTCTAGCAACTGCTCACCCTTGAGAGAAGCTCGGTCTAGCACTAAGCGTCGTGCGGTGCCCCAGCCTGCCTTGCGCACCAGCGACTGGGTTGAGCCCCAGTCAGGTACTAGACCCAGGTTGAGAAAGGGAAAGTTCATGCGGGCGGTTTCGCCAGCAATGATGTAGTCCGCAACCAAGGCCAGTCCGGCGCCTGCGCCAATAGCAAACTTCTCCATGGCTACGACAATGGGAATATCGGCGTTCCACAACAGTTGAACCAGTTTGTGGCCACTTTGCATGCGTGCACGGGCCTGCTCCTCGCTCATGCCGCGCATGCTGGCGAGGTCACCTCCGGCACAAAAAATTCCGTCTGTGCCGCACAGCAGCAGTGCACGAACGGTGTCATCCGCTAGCGCCTCTGCAATGGCCTCGATGAGCCTCAAGCGAGTAGTTTCATCAATGGCATTTTTTGCCTCTGGCCGATTGATGGCGACCTGGGCAACATGCGGGTGGGGGCGGGCGACGACTACAGCTGTTGTTGTCATATCAGTGCCGAGCGACCTCTCTAGTGGTGAGGTTTTCCCCCAGTTGTGCGCGGCGACGCAGCCAATGGCTGGGCCGGTAGCGAGGGTCTCCTGTGACTCTCTGCAATCCTTCCAGTACTTGCATCACCCTGTGCGGGCCAAGACGGTCTCCCAGGGCCAGGGGGCCAGCCGGATAGCCCAGGCCAATGCGAACAGCGTCGTCAATGTCGTCTACCGAGGCAATACCTCGCTGGGCGATATTGGTGCCGATGTTCACAATGGTGGCCAGCATACGCTGAACCACAAAACCGGGGCTGTCATTGATAACGGTATAGGGGGCGTTGTCTGCTCCCAGTATGGCGGCCGCATCATCCCGAGACTGGGCACAGGTAATGGGGCTTAACATCAGGGTGCGACGCATCTCCAGCGCAGGGAGGGGGTCTACGGCGACACAGCGGGTGGCATCCAGATCGAGGTCGGCACAGGCTTGTGAGACATCAATGCCCCAAGGTTGAATCAGAAGCAGACTGGCATCATCAGAAGATTGCACTATTTGGGCGCCGGCCTGTTGGCTCAGCGTCGACAATTCGGCATGCTGGTCAGCAGCAGGATCAATCCAGACGCGGCAATTCTGTGACATTGCCGGAGGAGGCTCGTTCGCATTTGCCCGATCGAGTTTTTTGCCCTCCTGGTACTGATACCACCCCTCACCGGTTTTACGCCCAAACAGGCCGGCGGCAACTCTCGGCGGAATAATAGAAGACGGACGGAAGCGCGGTTCCTGCTGAAACTGATCGTAGATCGACTGCATGACTTTGGAAGATACGTCCAGCCCGGTCAGGTCTAGCAGTTCGAAAGGGCCCATGCGAAAGCCAGCCGCCTCGCGCATTAGCAGGTCGACCTGGTCGTGGCTGGCGGCCTGCTCCTCAAGTATTCGTAATCCCTCGGTGTACAAGCCGCGACCGGCGTGGTTAATGAGAAAGCCGGGCTGGTCCTGAACCTGCACTGCGCGGTGACCAGTCTTATCTACACAGGCCTTAAGTCTATCCACGGTATAGTCTGCGGTTCTCACCGACGAAATAATCTCAGCCACCCGCATCACCGGCACTGGGTTGAAGAAATGCAGGCCGGCTATCCGCTCGGGGTGCTTACAGCCTGCAGCGATATCAGCAATGAGCAGGGATGAAGTGTTGCTGGCAATGACGGCGGAGGACGAAACGACGGTTTCCAGTTCGGCAAAAAGGCCCCGCTTGATCTCGAGGTCTTCGAGCACCGCCTCGACCACGATGTCGCAGTCTGCAATATTGACTAATTGGGTGCAGGGAACGAGTTGGGCTTTTGCCTTGTCCGCTTCTTCCCGACTGATTCGGCCCTTGTCGACCTTGCTGTCAAACATCTCTGCTACAAAGGCGTGAGCAGCTGCGACAGCAGCCTCGGAGTTATCGTAAAACTTTACCCGGTGTCCCGATTGAGCAAACAGCTGCACAATGCCGCGACCCATGGCTCCGGCACCGATGACGGCGATAGTTTGATCTGCTTCAGTTGCCATTGTTCATGCCTAACTCAGTTTCCAGTGAATGTCGGTTTGCGCTTTTCCAGAAATGCGGTCATGCCTTCGGCCTGGTCGGTGGTATCAAACAATTGCTGGAACTCGTCTTGCTCGAGTTGCAGAGCCTCTTGCAGAGGTAGGTCACTGCCCTGTCTTAGGGCGCGCTTGATCGCATGCATGGCCCTGGGTGGCATGAAGGTGACCTTGCGTGCCAGTTCCAGTGCTCTGTTCAAAGCTTGCCCCCCTTCAGCCAATTCGCTCACCAGCCCCAACTGGTAGGCGCGCTCACCCGTGAGCGCCTCGCCGCACATAAGCATTAAGCTGGCCACGGGTTTACCCACCGATCGGGCCAGTCTCTGAGTTCCACCGGCACCAGGCATGATGCCGACCTTGGCCTCTGGCTGGCCGATCCGGGCGCTGGTGTCGGCAACGACAATATCGCACATCTGCATCAATTCGGAGCCAGCGCCCAGGCAGTAACCATTGACCGCGGCGATCACAGGCTTCTCGCAAGATGCCACGGGGTGCCAGTAGCCTGGGAGGTTGAGTTCTGCCACTTCCTGCGAGTTCTTATCAACCAGTAGCCTCAGATCGGCACCGGCTGCAAATACTTTTTCGCCGCCGGTCACCACGATAACGCGTATATCCGGATCTGCCGAAAGTTCATCGAATGCGGTGGCAATCGCCTCCCGCATCTCTAGGTTCAGGGCATTGAGTTGTTGGGGCCTGTTCAGCCTTACTATGCCGACGCCTTGGTCCCGTTCCACTTTGACCGGGGTGCTGCTGTTGTTTTCTGTTTGCATAGTTACCTGTCTCGAGATTGAGTTACATTCTCTCGATGATCATGCTGGGAGCCAGACCGCCGGCGGCACAAAGAGTGACTAGGCCGCGCTTCAGCTGCCTTCGCTCCAGTTCATCGAGCAGCGTACCTATCAACATTGCACCCGTGGCACCAATGGGGTGGCCGAGAGCAATGGCTCCACCATTTACGTTGAGCTGGTCATGGTCTACGCCCATGAGTTTCATAAAGCGAAGCGGAACGACGGCGAAAGCTTCGTTGACTTCGAATAGGTCGATATCATCGACGGTCAGTGCTGCGCGGGTGAGCGCTTTTTGCGCCGATGCTACGGGCTCGTTTAGGTTGTATTCGGGACTTCCCGCCACAGAGGCGCTGGCTAAAATTCTGGCTCGAGGTCTGAGGTTGTTCGCTTGAGCATATTCAGGTGAGGCCAGCACAACGGCCGCCGCTCCGTCGACGATACCTGATGAGTTCCCCGCGTGATGCACGTGGTCAATCTTCAGGTCGGGCCAGGACATGCGAGCGATCTCGCCAAAGGTGTGGCTGTCATCCATGGGGTAGTCCATGAAATCGGAAAATACCGCCTGCAACTTCGACAGCGTCTCAACGGTCGTTCCTTGCCTGGGGTATTCGTCATGGGCCAGGGCGAGTGAGCCATCATCATTTTTGATCGGGACGATGCTCTTCTCGAAATAACCCTTGTCGATAGCCTGCAAAGCCCGCTGTTGGCTTCTGGCGGCAAAGGCGTCCACATCGCTGCGGCTGAAACCTTCCTCGGTGGCGATGACATCCGCGGAGATGCCAACGCTGGTGATAGGGTGTTTGTACCGCAGGTGCAGGTTGTGCTGATCGGTAGCCATATTGGGCTTGTCGGGTAGAGACATCATCTCAACTCCACCGGTTATCACCAGATCATGCATGCCCGTACTAATGCAATTGGCACCGAATAGCGTTGCCATAAGGCTGGAGCCACAAAAGTGATCTACCGTTGTACCGCTGCTGTGCAGCCAGCCTGCGTCCAGCGCCGCCATCCGGCCGATGTCACCGCGCTGGGTTCCCGCTGGGTTACCACAACCTACGATGACGTGCTCAATATCGTCCGTGTCCAGTTGGCTGCGTTCGGCGATAGCGGTCAGTATTTGAGACAGCAGGCGCTGGGGGTGCACCTGCGCCAGGCTGCCCTTGTCGGGGCGACCCAGTCCGCGAGGGCTGCGGGCGGCATCAATAATCCATACTTCTTGCATAGGGTGTCCACACGGGTCGGGCTGCTGGATTTAGCGAGCGGCGACGGTTTGTTGTCTCCGCTGATAGTGTCTTGTTGAAACTTTACAGTGGTGATAAGCTAAATACAATCTCCAGATCAGGCAGTAGCAACCATGGGCCGTGGTATCCAGTAGTGAATTTCGATTTCTCAGATGAGCAGAAAGCGCTGCAGATCGAAGTGCAACGCTTTCTCTCCGATCGTAGCGGGCTGTCAGTGGCTAGAGCAGTGCTCAACGACGGCACCATGTCTTATTCCGAAGCTGTCTGGCAGCAAATGCTCGATTTGGGGTGGGCAGGAATAGCGATTCCGGAACAGTATGGTGGTGTTGGCCTAGGTTACCTGGAACTCTGTACCATGGCCTATGAGTTGGGGCGTTCACTGGCTCCTGTACCATTTTCGTCGACGGTTTATCAGTTCAGCGAGGCCGTTCTGCGCGGGGGAAGTGAAGCGCAGCGACGCACTGTGTTGTCCGGGGTCGCTGCCGGAGACATCATAGGGACCTTGGCCTTTGCCGAGGGTATGGGTTTCCCGGCACCCGCTCGTATTACGCTGCGTTGCGAGGAGGGTAGGCTATACGGAGAGAAATGGCCGGTGCCGGATGCGATGATTGCCGATGCCGCGGTGGTATTGGCAGTGAATCAGCACAGTGAGCCCTGTCTGTGTCTGGTCGATCTCGCCCAGGATGGCGTACAGCGTCGATCGCTGGATTCCATCGACCCCACTCGGAAACAAGGCGTTCTTGTCTTTGAAGGCGCCGAGTCTCAGCTCCTGGACGGGGCGGGCGACGGTGCCTGGACAGTGTTCAGCGCTGTGCTCGATGCTGCGGCGGTTCTGTTTGCTTTTGAGCAGGTAGGTGGCGCTGAAGCTTGCCTCCAGAGCGCTATTGATTTTGCCACTGAGCGACATGCTTTCGGCAGGCCCATTGCGTCCTTCCAAGCGATCAAACACAAGCTGGCTGATGTGTATGTCGGTAATCAGCTGGCACTGAGCAATGCTTATTTCGGCGCCTGGGCCTTGGCTTCCGGCTCCGATGAGTTGCCCCTTGCAGCCGCTGTAGCTCGCGTAAGTGCGACCGAAGCCTATGAGCATGCCGCGGCAGAAAATGTCCAGGTGCACGGTGGTATGGGCTTTACCTGGGAGGCAGATTGCCACCTCTTTTTGCGCCGTTCCCGTTCTCTGGCCCTACTGATAGGCGACCTTGGGATGTGGAAGAAGCAAATTACCGCTGAATTTGAACGCAAGGTGGCCTAACACCCTACCGCGGTGCAGGCGAGTTTGCTGGAGAAGCTATGGATTTTGAAGATACCCCCGAAGAAGCTGAATTTCGTGCAGAAGTGCGAGGCTGGTTGGCTGAGCAGGCCGTAGCGTACGACCTGTCGAAGCTGGGTGAGTTGACCATGGATCAGCAGTTGGCACTGGGCAGGGCTTTTCAGGCCCGTAAAGCTGATAGAGGCTATGCAAAAATCACCTGGCCTAGGGAGCTGGGTGGCATGGGCGGTACGCCCATGCAGGCGGTGATCTACGATCAGGAGGAGGGGCAATACGATTTTCCCACCGTCTTTTTCGGTATCAGCGTGGGCATGCCGATTCCTGTAATGCGCCGGTTTGCGTCGGAAGCGCAACAGCAGCGTTACCTGATACCCGCACTGCGCGGCGAGGAAATCTGGTGCCAGCTGTTTTCCGAGCCGGCGGCCGGCTCCGACTTGGGAGGCATTCGCCTTCGTGCGCTTCGTGACGGCGATGACTGGGTACTCAATGGTCAGAAAATCTGGACATCTTGGGCCCACATCTCCGATTACGGGGTCATTATTACGCGCACTGATCCGTCTGTGCCCAAGCATCGGGGACTGACCTACTTTTTTGTCGATATGAAGGCGCCTGGGGTGGAGGTAAGGCCAATTCAGCAGGCAGCCGGCGGGGGTGAATTCTGCGAGGTTTTCTTCACCGATGTTCGTATTTCAGATGCCTCCCGCCTTGGCGAAGTCAATGGCGGCTGGCAGGTGGCCATTGCAACTTTGATGGAGGAGCGCTTTGCTGTGACCGAAGCTTCCGGGGGCGGTGCGTCCCTCGAAGACACAGTGCGGTTCCTGCGGCGGGAATTTGATGATGGCGAATCCGGCCTCGATGACCCTCGAGTGCGCGACAAGATTGCCGATTGGTATGTTGCGGAGTCGGGCATCAATAATTTCTACGCGCGACTCCTGACCGGACTGTCCCAAGGTCAATTGCCTGGCCCCGAAGCCGCGTTGAGTAAACTGGTTATCGCCCGAAAGTTACAGACACAGTCAGCCCGCATCATGGATGCCTGTGGACCCGCAGGCGCAGTCTATCCCGATCACCCAATCTCACGGGCCAACGACAGTCGTATGGCCTGGTTGGAGGCAGCGGGATATCGCATTGCCGGCGGCACTGATGAAATTCTGCGCAATACCATCGCCGAACGAGTTCTGGGACTGCCCGGTGATATACGGGTGGACAAAAACATACCCTTTGAGGAGTTGGGCTAAGCCCTTTTTGCATGGGAGCAGTGTCTTCAGTGATCGATGTCAATAACAGCGCAGGCTTCAAGGGCTTCTTTGATAAATTCCCTAGCCTTTTTTTACAGGCGACCGAGAGTTTGGCGAGGTCATGCTGCATAGCGGGAACGCTAGATGCAAAACGCCTCGATCAACAGCAGGTTGCCAGCTACGAACTGGCATTGGTTTACGCCGAGTACCGGGCCGCCAGCGTGGCATGGGAAAGTTATAAATGTACGGCCACCGAGGTGCAGCAGGGGCTTTGCGGAATCTACATAGCCAGTGCTGCGCAATCCATAAGAACCCGGCTCGAGCCCTTGTTGCCGGATTTAGGGATCGAGCCAGAGGATTTTGACCGGCTTTTCGGCGCGGGGGAATTACGCTGGGCAATACAAGAGTTTCTTGCGCCGACTTATCTGGCGGAGGTAGGTCAAGAGGTCATTCAGCTGCAGGGGGAGGTTGGCCAGGTCAAACTCGACGATGATAAGGAGATGATGCAGACGGCTTTTCGCAAGCTCGCTGCTGATATTGTCGAGCCCCTTGCTGAAAGCATTCATCGTCAAGACCTGACTGTGCCGGAACAGATTCTGAAGCCGTTGGGAGAGATGGGCGTATTTGGTATCTCGGTTCCTCAGCAGTACGGCGGCACAGCCCCCGATGCCGATGCGGACAATGCCTCAATGATCGTCGTCACCGAGGCCTTGTCGGAGGCCTCTCTGGCGGCTGCCGGCAGCCTGATTACACGCCCCGAGATCGTGACTAGAGCGCTGCTCAGCGGCGGCACTGAAGCGCAAAGAGTTCGCTGGTTACCCCAAGTGGCGTCTGGAGAAAAACTCTGCGGCATTGCCATCACTGAGCCTGATTATGGTTCTGATGTCGCAGGGCTTTCACTCAAGGCCTCACCGGCCCCCGGGGGCTGGTTGCTCAATGGCGCTAAAACCTGGTGCACTTTTGCGGGCAAAGCACAGTTACTCTTTGTCATTGCGCGAACCGATACCGACAGGTCATTGGGACACAAGGGCCTGAGCGCCTTGTTGGTGGAGAAGCCAAGCACCGATGAGCATGAGTTTTGTTTTGATCAGGAGTCGGGCGGTCGTTTAACGGGAAGGTCTATTCCCACAATAGGTTACCGGGGTATGCACTCCTATGACCTTGTTTTTGAAGACTACTGGGTGCCTGAAGCGAACCTTATAGGCGGGGCTGAGGGGCAGGGAAGAGGATTCTATCTCGCGATGGCCGGCCTTACGGGCGGGCGGATCCAAACCGCAGCTAGGGCGTCAGGTGTGATGCGTGCCGCTCTCAAAGCCGCGGTCCGCTATTCCCAGAACCGCAAGGTCTTTGGCGCTCATCTGGGTGACTACCCGCTTACCCGGGCAAAGCTCGCTAGGATGGCCGCTCAGGTCGCTGTTAGTCGTTGCTTTACCTACCGTGTGGGTGAGCTATTGGACTGCGGCGAGGGGCAGATGGAGGCGAGCCTGGTTAAGTTGTTTGCCTGCCGATCTGCAGAGTGGATTACGCGTGAGGCGTTGCAAATACACGGCGGCATGGGGTACGCCGAGGAGACGGCGGTAAGCCGTTACTTTGTCGACGCTCGGGTGCTGTCCATTTTTGAGGGTGCCGAAGAGACACTGGCCTTGAAGGTCGTCGCCCGTCAGCTGCTGCAAGATGCGCTGGACAAGGGCGGGAGCCATTCCTGATGGGTATTCTGGCGGGACTGCGGGTGGTTGAGGTTTCTGCCTTTGTGGCGGCACCCTCCGCGGGCTTGGCACTGGCGCAGATGGGGGCGGAGGTGATCCGCATCGATGACATTCGGGGCGGACTTGACTACCGACGCTGGCCTGTCACCCAGGACAATACTAGCTTGTTCTGGCAGGGCCTTAACAAGAATAAGCGCTCCGTGGCCATTGATATTCGTCAGCCCGAAGGCAGGGAACTCGCAAGGTCAATCATCTGTGCCAGTGGGGAAGATGCGGGGATCCTGCTGACTAATTTTCCACCCAAGGGCTGGCTGGATTATGAAAGCTTGCGAGAGGCCCGGGAGGATTTGATCCAGCTGACCGTCATGGGTAATCGCCACGGTGACTCTGCGGTCGACTACACCGTCAATCCTGCTGTAGGGGTTCCGATGTTTACCGGGCCACAGGACCATGCGGGCCCTGTAAACAGTGTACTACCGGCCTGGGACTGTATTACCGGACAGATGGCCGTCTCGGGATTATTGGCTGCTGAGCGGCATCGTAGACGGACCGGAGAGGGGCAGCACATCAAGCTCGCGCTAGAGGATGTTGCCATGGCCACCATGGGTACGCTGGGCTTTATCGCCGAGGCGGAACTGGGTGTTGACCGGCAGAGATCCGGCAATTACCTATACGGCGCATTCGGGCGGGATTTTGTCTCAGCCGACGGCGTTTACTTCATGCTCGTTGGCCTCACGCCTAAGCAGTGGCGCGGACTGTGTTCGGCCACGGAATTGGACGCGGAGATGGAGCAGCTCGCGCAGGCAAGAGGCTTGGATTTCAGTCGCGAGGGGGATCGATACGAGGCGCGCAAGGAGATTGCAGCGCTGATTCAACCCTGGGCAGCATCCAGAAACATTGGCGAAATCGATGCGGTCTTTTCGGCACAAAATGTTTGCTGGGGTCGGTACCAAAGTACCCAGGAAATGGTGCTGAATGATCCCGCATGTTCTGAAGAGAACCCCCTGTTTATTCGCAGGGAGCAAGCGGGCATAGGGGAAATGCTCATGCCGGGTAGTCCCCTTGAATTCACTGGGCTAGACCGGGAGGACGCTACCGGAGCGCCGGGCTTGGGTGAGCACACCGATCAGGTTCTATCTGAAGTATTGCATTTTTCCTCTGGGGAAATCGGACGGCTGCACGATCAGAAGTTGGTAAGCAGCGGCTGAGATCAATTTTTTTAATCAGACGTTCAAGTCAAACGTGAGAGAGGTTTTACGATGTCATTTGAGGGAAAGGTAGCGATTATTACAGGTGGTGGCCAAGGCATAGGAGAAACCTATGCTAAGCGCTTTGCCGCTCAGGGCGCGTCGGTGGTCATTGCTGAGCTTAATGCAGAGGCCGGTCAAAAGATTGCCGATGAGATCTGTCAGGCAGGAAACTCGGCGGTTTTTGTGAAAACCGATGTGTCTTCCGAGAGCGATGCAGCGGCCGCTGCCAGCGTGGCAAGGGAGCAGTTTGGGGGTATCGATATTCTGATTAACAACGCCGCAATTTTTCATGGTATGCGTTATGAAACTTTGCTGGATGTGGATCTCGACTACTACTATCAGATTATGAAAGTTAACATGCACAGCCCGTTGGTCATGACACGGGCGGTGGTGAGTTCCATGGCGGAGAGGGGCGGCGGTACCGTGATCAATCAATCCTCCACGGCAGCCTGGAAAGCACAGGGCGGTTATTATGGTGTTGCCAAACTGGGCGTGCAGGGGCTGACAATGTGCCTCGCCAGTGAACTCGGTGATCGTAATATTCGAGTCAATGCTATCGCGCCTGGTCCCACTGATACTGAGGCTACCCGGCAAGTGCCAGCGGAGATTCTCGACCATGTAGTGAATGGATTGGCGCTGAAACGGCTAGGTGATACCGCAGACGTCGTCAATATGGCCCTGTTTCTGGCGTCCGATGAGGCGGCCTGGGTTACCGGTCAAACCTTCAGGGTTGATGGTGGCGACACTATGTTACCCGCTTGAACCACAGGTTTAGAAAGATGGAAATTCGTCAAACCTATATCTGCGAACCTATACGGACACCCGTTGGAAAGTTCGGCGGCGTCTACCAGCCTTTGAATGCCCAATTTCTGGGCGCGACGGTAATAAAGGGCCTGCTCGAGAGAACCGAGCTTCCCGTCGATTCGGTGGACGATGTGCTTTTCGCTCAGTGCTACTCCAGTATGGATGCGCCTGCGCTCGGCCGCGTGGTGGCGCTGGATGCTGGGTTGCCGACAACGGTAGGGGGGTTGCAACTCGATCGACGCTGCGGCTCCGGTTTGCAGGCCCTTATTTATGCCTATCTTCAGGTAGCAACCGGTGGCTCTGATGTCGTGATAGCTGGGGGCGCTGAATCAATGAGTAACGCGCCTTTTTTTACCCATCGTGCGCGCTGGGGCCTTAAGGAGCCGTCGCTTGAACTCCAGGATTCCCTTGCACGTGGTCGCGTCACAGCGGGCGGCGTCAATTATCCGGTGGCCGGTGGCATGCTGGAAACAGCGGAAAATCTGCGCAGCGAGTATGGGATAGCCCGTGAAGAGCAGGACATGTTTGCAATGGAATCCCAGCGCCGAGCCATTGCCGCTCAACAGCAGGGCCTGTTTGACGACGAAATTATTCCGATCACTGTTCCAACTCGTAAGGGCGATATCGTCGTGACCCAGGACGAGAGCCCCCGGGAAACTACCTTGGAAGCACTGGCTGGCCTCAAGGCGATCAGGGCAGGTGTTGACCCAGAATCGACGGTCACTGCTGGCAACGCCAGTACTCAGAACGACGGAGCATCGGCCTGTATTGTAGCGAGTGAAGACGCAGTAGCTCAGTATGGCTTAAAGCCTTTTGGTCGGCTGGTGTCCTGGGCCGTTGCTGGGGTTGAACCTGCGCGAATGGGGATTGGTCCGGTGCCAGCGGTACAGAAGGTGCTGAGCAACGCCAAGTTGACATTATCCGATATCGACCTGATCGAACTCAACGAGGCCTTTGCCGTGCAAGTGCTGGCGTGCACTCGCGCGCTGGGTTTTGAGCAGGCTGATTTCGCGCGTTTAAATGTCAACGGTTCGGGCATTTCATTGGGCCACCCGGTAGGGGCGACGGGGGGGCGAATCCTCGCTACTTTGCTGCGGGAAATGGAACGCCGGGGTAGCCGGTACGGTATCGAAACCATGTGCATTGGTGGCGGCCAGGGCCTTGCTGCGATATTTGAGCGGCTCTAGTCCAGTTCCGGTGGTGGTGGCCATTCTGCTTTAGCTGCTGCGGTGTAGAGTCCCTCGAAAACAAAAGTCATATAGGTTTTGCGGAAGCGTTTTGCCTGCTTTGCCCGCTCCTTGACAGAATTCGCTCCTTTGAGAACGAGGAATAAACCCACCAGCGATGCGCTCGCGGTAATGATGGCACTCATTTCCGGATCTGTGCCGTCACGCAGGTGTCCATGCTTTGCGTGCCAGCGGAAGAGTTTGCGGTAGTGGGCAATCAGTGGATCCTTGCGAGCACCATCTCTGAGCATTTGTTGAATGCGAATCCTCAGTAAACTCAGGTCTTCGGCGCTGAGATCGGAGGCATCTGTGAAGGACTCACGTCTAGCGAATGAGCGGTCCAGCGTGTAGATGAGTTCCTTGTCGAGTTTCTCCTCGACAGCGGCAATCAAATCTTCCTTCTTTTTAAAATGATAGTAGGCGCCCGGACGCGTGACGCCTGCCCGGCGCGCCACCTCAGATACGGAGACGGCCTGTTCCCCCACCTCGGCCATGAGCAGCATGGCCGTCTTCATCAGCAGTTCCCGGGTCTCTATTGACTTGGCTTTTCTGCCATCTTGAACTGTGGTGCCTTTTATCGACTTAGGCTTATCAGCACCGCTCCCGTCGTGGGAGTAGCGGGGCAGTTTTGGCCAGTCATCGAGCTTTTCCGGTAACAGAGCGCCATCGAACATCAGTTGGTAATTGGCTTTGCCAAAAAGCTTAGCTTGTTTGTGCCGACGGCTCTTCTGCTTGAACCCAGATACTGCCAGGAAGGATGAAACCAGAGTGGTAGCCCTGACTATGGCTGCGATATCGGCTTCGACGCCAGGCTTCACCAGACCCTCGCGGGCTGCCCGGGTGAGGCCCCTTTGGCGGAATCGAATGATCACATCATCGGTGCCTTGTTCCAGCATTCGCTGGATGCGCAGATAGATGGTGTCCTGATCTTCTGCAGCGATCTCTGCGGCCTGTGAATAAAGGTATTTGTCTTCCTTGCTGCCGGCTACCGTTCTGACCAGTTGGTGATCAGTATTTTTGCGGACGGCCTCCAGCAGGGCGTCCCGGGTTTTGAAGTGATAGTAAGCGCCAGGGCGAGTAATTTTTGCGGCGTTGGCGACAGCAACGACAGATACCGAGTTGATACCCTTCTCAACGATGAGTTTTGAGGCCGCTGCAATCAGCTTCTGGCGGGTGGCACGGCTTCGGGCTGACCAGCCGTTCTCTGGCTCTGCCGTGGATTCAATATTGGATGCCATAGTTGTTTTCAGCTTATAAGTTGTTCGGAAGCCTAATATTTCAGCGCTTGCGCCACGTGAAGGATAACAGAACCCTTATCAGCCCTGCAAAAAGATGGCTAGGTGTTGAATCGGAATCGCTCGAGGTGGCTGTATTCTTGCGATTAACTTTACACATGTGTTAACCTATCGGTTGAGTTCGCCGTGTCAAATCCGGTTGCATCGCCGCTGGCGTTGGGTGCCTTAATGGCCTAATGGATTGTGTAAAGAGGAATAGGGCGCTAATGACCAATCCTGCCTGGAAAACCGAGCAGCGACACACCATACTCGAGTTGTGGAAAGAAGCCGTAGCAACATCGCCCGATACGGTGTTTTTGCACTTGCTTGACGATGCGGCGAAGTACACCTACGCCGAATTTGACAAGTTATCCAATCGTCTGGCCCAAGGGCTCTTGAGCAACGGGATCGCTCCAGGGGACCGCATTGCCACGCTGCTGGACAGCCACGCGGATTCCGTCGCCCTGTTGATTGCGGCTTCTAAGGTCAACGCCGTGTATGTACCCGTTAATACGGCGAATAAAGGTGAGTTCTTAAGGAATCCTCTAGCGAACTCCGGGGCCAGAGTCCTGATCAGTGAGGCCCAATACTGTGAGCGGGTGGAGGCGATCAGGGAGGGCTTGCCCGACCTGCAGACTATTTATATTCGGGGCGACTCCTCAGCAGGCGCAACGGCCGATGAATCATTTACGCGCCTGTATTCAGACAATAGTGCCGACACTGATATCTGCCCAGATCCGGGAGACATCGCAGGCATTATTTACACGGGGGGCACAACCGGCCCTTCCAAGGGCTGCATTCTCAGCCAGAACTATATCGCCAACCAGGCACTCAGGACTCGGGAAATGTGCGACCCCCGGCTCGGGGAGGTCAATTGGACCTGCCTGCCCTTGTTCCACTTGAACGCCATCGTTGTCACCCTGCTGTATTCGGTGGTGAGCGGGACTACCGCTGCTATTACGCCCCGGTTCTCCCTGTCCGGTTTTTGGGCGGATATAGAAAAGAGCGGTGCGGCGGTAGCGTCTGTGCTGGGCTCCATGATCCCTCTGATTGCCAATATGCCTGATAACGAGGAAATGCTGCGTTGCAAAGGGCAATTGAGAATGGCTAGGGGAGCGCCATTTCCCGGCGAGCTCCAAGAGGTCTGGCGGGACAGGTTCGGCGCCGAGATCGTGGGGGCACACGTTTACGGCCTGACCGAGTCAAGCTTTGTATCCATGCTTTCTTATGACGAAGCGGCAGATGCACCACCTGGGTCATCTGGGAAGCTCAACCATCGTGACTTCGAGGTGATGATCGTAAACGACAGTTTCGAAGAGGTGCCGATGGGGCAGACTGGAGAGATAGTCGTCCGGCCTAAGCGCCCCAATGTGATGTTTGAAGGTTACTGGGGGAGGCCACAGGAGACCCTGGCTGTCTTTGAGGGGCTATGGCTTCACACAGGTGATATCGGCAAGTTTGACGAGCATGAGTTTTTATATTTTATCGACAGGAAAAAGGATTATCTGCGTCGCCGGGGAGAGAACATCTCCAGCTATGAAATGGAGACAACCTTTGCCCTGCATCCTGCTGTTAATGAGGTAGCGGTGCATGCGGTTCCGTCGGCGCTCACCGAAGACGACATCAAGGTGACCGTGGTCAAGGAGGCGGAATCGCCCCTCACCGAACATGAACTGGCAACCTGGGCGATAGACCATGTCCCGTATTACGCGGTACCACGTTATATAGAGTTTAGGGCTCAGTTACCTAAAAACCCGGTGGGCAGAATTTTGAAAAACCAGCTACGCGACGAGGGCTGCACAGACGCTACCTGGGATCTCGAGCAGTCAGATATCACCTACAAGAAGGGCTGATCGGGCGACGACCCGCAGTTGGAGTAGTCATGGATTACCAGAATATTTTCGTAGGCGGTCAATGGCGTGAGCCCGCATCAGAGAAGCGTATTTCAGTAGAGTGCCCAGTCAATCGGGAAATCATGGGTTCCTGTCCCGAGGCGACCGAGCAGGATGTTGACGCGGCGGTGAACGCAGCCAAGTCGGCCCTCGCTGGGGAAAAATGGTCAAGCACCTCTGGCGAGGAGAGGGCATCCCACATCGATGCGCTGTCTGCGGCGATGAAGTCGCGAACGGATGATCTGGCTGTCTGTGCCGCGAAGGAGATCGCTGCTCCCTACAGCTTCTGCAAAGGTCAGGTTGCTATGGCCAGAATGACGCTTAAATTTTATGGGCAACTTGCCAGAGAGTATGAATTTGAAGAGCGCAGGACCGGCTACTTCGGTCAGGTGCTGGTGCGTAAAGAGCCGGTCGGTGTGATCGCAGCGATCGTGCCTTTTAATGGTCCGCTGTTTGCTGCGATGCTGAAGATCGGTCCCGCCTTGGCTTCCGGTTCAACGGTGGTGCTCAAGGTGCCAGTGGAGGCTCCGTTGTTTTCATACGTGCTCGCTGAGTGTATTCAGGAGGCGGCGATACCGGCCGGTGTCATCAATATTCTGACAGCAGATCGCGATGCCAGTGAATATCTGGTGGCGCACCCCGATGTCAACATGGCGAGTATTACCGGCAGTGTTGTCGCCGGCCGGCGGGTGGCCGAGATTTGTGGCTCCCAGATCAAACGAGCGGCTCTGGAGCTCGGTGGTAAGTCTGCGGCGATTGTCTGTGCCGATGCAGAGCTCGCCACAGTTGTCCCTGAGCTGGCCAAAGCCTCTGTGATTAACAGCGGACAGGCTTGCGCCGCCCAGACTCGCATTCTCATTCCCAGAAATCGTTATGAAGAGACGGTCTCGGCCCTGGGTGATGCTTACAGAACAATGAAAGTGGGAGATCCTTTCGACCCTGAAACCGCACTTGGGCCAATGATCCACAAGCGACACTTTGAACGCGTCAAGGCGTGTATTAGCGCTGGCGTAGACGAAGGGGCTAGGCTTGTGACCGGGGGTGGAACACCTGAGCACCTTAAGTCGGGTTACTTTATCGAACCAACATTGCTTGCTGATGTGACCAGCGATATGCAGATTGCGCGTGAGGAAATCTTCGGACCGGTGGTTTGTGCGATCGCTTACGATGACATAGAGGACGCCATTCGAATTGCCAATGACTCGGAGATGGGGCTCTCTGGCTCGGTCTGGACGTCGGATGTAGAAGCCGGAATTGAGATAGGTCGGAAAATACAAGCGGGAAACTTCACCATCAACGGTTTCTCGATGGATGTGGCGGCACCCTTTGGCGGTTATAAGTCTTCCGGACTGGGTCGCGAACTGGGTGAGGAAGGGCTGCACGACTACCTCGAATTTAAGTCCATAAACCTACCCGCAGGCTAAGGCTATGGATTTCAGTGATACTCCTGAAGAGGCGGCTTTTCGCGCGGAGGTAAGGGCATGGCTCGACGCCAACGGCGGTGCTCTTCAGTCAACCGCCCCGGATGAATTGTATATCGAGGCCGATATAGAACGCTGTCGTCAGTGGCAGCGTAAGAAAGCAGACGCGGGTTATGCGCATATTGTGTGGCCCCGGGAATATGGGGGCATGGGTGGCACCTGGATGCAGGCGGCCATCTTTGACCAGGAAGAACGGCGACTGCCGCGGCCTTTCAATTACTTTTCTGTTGGTATTGGCCAGTGCCTGCCGCCCATCATGACCTATGGCTCTGAGGAGCAGAAACAACTGATTCCACGCACGCTTCAGGGGGATTTGATTTGGTGTCAGCTATTTTCCGAGCCTAGTGCTGGGGTGGATCTGGCCGCGGTGAGAACCCGAGCCGTTCGCGAAGGCGACAGCTGGAAAATAAGCGGCCAGAAAGTGTGGACCTCCGGCGCGCACGTTTCCGACTACGGCATTTTACTTGCGAGGACTGACCCCGAGCTGCCAAAACACAAAGGCCTGACCTTCTTTGTGGTGGATATGCGCCTAGTCGGTGTGGAAGTTAAGCCCATCAAACAAATATCTGGCCAGAGTGAATTTAATGAGGTCTTTCTAGATGGTGTGGTGCTGCCAGATTCCTGTCGTCTCGGTGAAGTCAATCAGGGGTGGCAGGTGGCCATGCATGCCCTGTCCGCAGAACGCTTCAAGCGCCTTAACACGCGCATGCCGTCCATGTTGTCGGTCCTCGATCTAGCCCAGCACTGCGACATTGAGGGTAAATCTGCGATAGAGCGCGATGATGTCAGACAGTATCTCGCGGGAGCCCTGGCTAACCAGTGCGCGCTGGAAAATTTCATGGCGCGCATTTTGACGGTGCTTTCCGAAGGGGGCGAGTTGGGTGGCGAGGCTTCCATACTGAAACTGATGTCCTGCCAGCTGAATCAGGACCTCAGTGCCTACGCTATGGACCTGTTTGGCGAGGAGGGAACAATTCTCGATGAACAGACCCATGCGTTACAGGACGAGCTCTACGATGCCTATCTGTGGACGCCAGGTCTGCGAATTGCCGGTGGGGCAGACGAAATACTGATGAACATTATCGCGGAGCGAACCCTAGGCCTGCCGGGGTCACCGCGTCTGGACAAGGGCAAGGCATTCAAGGACCTGTGATGGCAACAGTTGGACAATACAGTATATGAGCGAGTTGAGTTTTGGTCAGATCATGCGCCGCAACTGCGAGATCGATGCTCAGGCCGGGGTCATGGAGTTTCAGGGGCAGTGGTATGACTGGGCCTTTCTGGCCGAGACTATTGACGGTCTGGCAGATATCTTTCGGGAATTCCAGGTTCCTGCTGGCGCTGAAATTGCCGTTGTGTGCCGCAATCGCCCTCATCAGGTTGCCGCATTTTGTGCCGTGATTAGCAGCGATCGCTGTGTTGCACCAGTCAATCCTTTTGCCTCCGCTGAAAAAATTGTCGCTGATTTGCAGGACCTTAAGGCGGCGGTAGTCATCGCCAGTTCGGCGGACTGGGAGTCGCCCGTATTACAGACGTTCGCGAGGGAGAATAAAGTACTG
>CESO01006946.1_pt1 | contig 22163 bp, 21 predicted proteins | sample 356341 | NCBI WGS metagenome assembly CESO01 (sample SAMEA2621812, study PRJEB7988) | marine metagenome | biome: marine biome (ENVO:00000447); feature: deep chlorophyll maximum layer (ENVO:xxxxxxxx); material: "saline water (ENVO:00002010), including plankton (ENVO:xxxxxxxx)" | depth 35 m | reverse complement strand
GGTCTTCATTAATTTGCATCTCCAAAGTGAATTCCATTCCCCCTGCTGCAGCATCAATACTCAAATTATTTTCTGAAACAGTGGTAGCGTCAACTTCAAAAATACCATCCAACTGTCCTTCCCCATTAATTAAGGCAGAATATTCACCATCAGTCTTATTTACTTCAAGAACTAGAGATATATCACCCATTGGAGTATCAAAAAGAGTAATATTAAATTTCCCTAAGAGGGGATCTTTTTTAGTGCTTTTAAAAATTGCGCAAGAATTAATTAATAAAGAACTAGCAAAGATTAATAAAATTATTTTTTTCATTTTTTTTAGTTTTTTTTTAGAGGAAATAAATATAAACATTTTTGTCATATATTAAAGTTTTAATCAATAATTGATTGAAAAACTAACCTTCTGAAAACTCCTGAAGTAGGATCACTAATATTTTGAGTCTGCTTATATATAATAGCAATAAGATTTTCCTTTGGATCTGCAACACAACTTGTATTCCAATATCCTCCTGTTCCTAATGATCCAACACTTCCTCCGACACCCTTTGCAAAATCTTTTTCATTTAAAAGACTAAATGCCAATGATGATTCTGAATCACCCCAAGAAGAAAAATATCCTTGCCCAGTTACAAGTGTCTCATATGTTTTCTTGCCAATTATTTGAGCATTATTGTATTTCCCTTTATTCAAAATCATTTGCATAAATTTTGCATAATCCTCTACTGTACTTGTAAGACCACATCCACCAAAAAAAGTTGTTTTAGAGCCACTAATAGGATAGTTTACATTAAACCTTTCGTCCTCAAAATCAACCCATTTACCTTGCTTTTTTGTTTGAACTGAAACAAGCCTATTCTCTTTATTTTCAGGAATATAAAATTGAGTATCGCCCATACCCAAAGGACTAAAAATTCTAGTTTGAAAAAAATCACTTAATGATAACCCTGACTGCAACTCAATAAGATATCCTAAAACATCAAGTCCAACTGAATATGTCCATTTCTGACCAGGTTCATGGTGTAAGGGATATTTTGCAACATTTTTGATTATATTTTCAATTTTAACGTCCTCATCACAAAAACACATCACACCATTTTTCATAAACTTCTTGTTGTTTTTGGTAAATATTGCTTTCATAGCTGGATTAGAATCTATAAATCCATAACCCATCCCTGAGGAGTGAGTTAATAAATTCCTAATTGTTATTTTACTTTTAGCTTTTTTTGTTGTGTATGTTGAGTCCCTTTTATTGAATTTATCTAATATTTGATGATCTTTAAATTCAGGAATAAATTTTTCTATTGGATCATCAAGTGAAAATTTTCCTTCTTCCCATAACATAACAACTGCAAGGGAAGTAATAGCTTTAGTCATTGATGCAATTCTAAAAATATCATTTTTTTCAAAAGGTATTTTTTCAGAAAAATTCTCATATCCAAAGGCCTTATGATAAATAATTTTCCCATTTCGAGTAACTAAAGCTACTGCACCTGGAATAATTGAGTCCTCAATTGATTTTTCCAAATAATCATCAATACGTAAAAGTCTTTCCTGAGAAACCCCTTCGTTTAAAGCAGATCCTTCTGTTAATTCTAGTTTATTTATTTTTTTTGAATTATCAACACACCCAAAAATCATTAAAGAAAATAAAATAGATAGTAGTAAGTTTTTTTTCATTTTATATTAGATTTTTTTAAATCTAAGAATTCTAAATCTATTTAATGAATTAAATTTTAAAAAAAATTTATTAAATTTCATATTACTAAACAAAAAAAATGAAAAATTCTAGAAGGTCTTTCCTAAAAAAGTCTGCAATAACTATGGGTGGAATCACGATAATTCCTCGTCATGTTTTAGGTAAAGGATTTGTTGCTCCGAGTGATAAATTTTCAATTGGAGTTATAGGGGCTGGTACTCAGAGTCGATGGCTTGCTTCAGGTTTTATAAAATTACCTGAAACTCAAATTGTTGCTGCAAGTGAAGTGAACTCAAAAAAAATGGAAGAGTTCCAAATAAATTTCAATAAATCTGTCAAGGAATTTAATAACCAAAAAAATCAATTAGATACCTATTTAGATTATAAAGAACTTATTCAAAAAGATGATATAGATGGAGTAATTATTGCAACTCCCGATCATTGGCATGCAATAATGACAATTAATTCAATAAAATCAGGGAAGCACGTTTATTGTGAAAAACCATTATCTCACACTATTGATGAAGGAAGAGCGATGGTAAGTGCTTCAAGAAAATTTAAAAAAATCCTTCAGACTGGAAGCATGCAAAGATCAAGTCATAATTTCAGACATGCTGTTGATTTAATTAGAAATGGGTATTTAGGTAAAATAGAAAAAGCAATTGTAAATGTTGGCAACCCGTCTGCTAAATGTAACCTCCCATATCAACCAACACCCTCGACAATTGATTGGGATAGATGGATTGGTCCAGCTCAAATGAGATCTTATCACTCTACGTTAGTAGATGCTGATTTTTTTCCTAGATGGAGATGGTATAAAGAATTTGGAGGTGGTATTTTAGCTGATTGGGGAGCCCATATGTTTGACATTGTTCAATGGGCACTAGATATGGATAATAGTGGACCCGTTAAACTTGTTCCTCCAAGAGAACCAAATGCTGTTAGAGGGCTTCAGATGACTTACGAAAATGGAGTTGAAGTTGTTCACGAAGATTTTTACAGAGGTTTTGGAGTTCGATTCATAGGCTCCAAAGGCACTCTAGATGTAAGTCGTGAATATTTAGATTCAAACATAAAAGGGTTAGTAAAAAAATCATTAAAAAATAGTGACACCAGAGTTTATTTCTCTGACGATCATCTTAAAGACTGGATAACTTCAATAAAAAATAATTCACTCCCTATCTGCGATGTTGAAATAGGGCATAGAAGTGCTTCTGTTTGTCAATTGGGTAATATAGCATACGAACTCAGGGAAATACTAAATTGGGACCCTGTTAAAGAAGAGTTTATAGATAATAGCAGGGCTAATTTTTTAAAAACAAAATTTTATAGAAAACCATATACAATATAGAAAAACAAAAACTTTTTAACATGAAAAAAAATATATCAAGAAGAAACTTTTTTAATAAAACCATAGCTGCCAGTACAGTTCCATTTATAATGCCAAAAACTTATTTTGAAAATGTTACTGATGCTATTCCTGAGCCTTCGCTCAAAAATAAAAAAATATTATTTGTATACGGTGGTTGGAAAGGACATTATCCTCAAGAATCTAAAGAACTATTTGTTCCTTTTTTTGAATCAGAAGGGGCAATTGTTACATTATCAGAGACTTTAGATATTTATGAAGATGAAGTAAAAATGAAGGATTTTGATCTAATTGTTCAAGCTATGACAATGGGTAATCCAACTGCAAACCAATTAAAAGGTTTAATTAAAACAATTTACTCGGGAGTTGGCTTTACTGGATGGCATGGAGGAATTGGTGACTCATTTGTACCCCAAGGAAAATTTTATAGACAGGTTCAACAATTCCAGTCGATGGTTGGTGGATTTTTTATAAAGCATCCAGGAAATTTTATTGATTTTAATGTTAAAATTATTGATAAAAATGATTACATCACATCTGGAATAAATGATTTTACTGCAGTTAATACTGAGCAGTATTATTTATTAGTTGACCCAAATGTAAAAGTTTTAGCAACCTCTAAATTTTATGATAAATATGAAGAAGGTATTGGTGGTTCTACGATGCCAGTCGCATGGAAAAAAAATTATGGGAAAGGAAGAGTATTTTATCAATCTATTGGCCATCATCTGAAGGAATTTGAAATTTTTGAAATAATGGAAATTCAAAAAAGAGGAATGAGATGGGCTGCTGAAAGTAAATACCATTCTTTTGAAAATTGTATATCACCTGCCTATTCTTAGTAATGAGGTATTTAAAATTTTTCACATTACTTTTTATATTACAATTTTTACTTTTTTCTTGTCAAAAGATTAAAAAAAAACCTAATATCATTTTTATTTTAACTGATGACCAAGGCTACAATGATTTAAGTTGTTATGGGGCTAAAGACATATATTCACCAAATATTGACAGTTTAGCGGCTAACGGAGCAATTTTTTCTTCATATTATGCTACCACTCCTGTTTGCTCTGCTTCACGAGCATCGATCATGACTGGTTGCTATGCAGATCGAATAGGCGTTTTCAATGCCTACATGCCAGAAAATAAATTCGGGTTAAATCCAAATGAAACTACTATTGCTGAGATGTTAAAAAAACAAAATTATAAAACTGGAATTTTTGGAAAATGGCATTTAGGGGATGCACCTGAATTCTTACCAAGAAAGCAAGGATTTGACGAATTTTATGGCATCTTATATTCAAATGATATGTGGCCTTACCACCCACAACAGGGGCCCGTTTTTAATTTTTCCGATATATTTTTATATGAAAATGAAACAAAACTAAAAGTATTAAAAGATCAAACATTTTTAACCCAAGCACTAACTGAAAGATCTATTGCTTTTATTGAAAAAAATAAAAAAAATCCTTTCTTTTTATTTTTATCTCAACCCCAACCCCATGTTCCTCTTTTTGTAAGTGAAAAATTTAAAGGCACTTCAAAGAGAAAACTATATGGAGATGTGATTCAAGAAATTGATAATTCCGTTGGTCAAATAATTAAAGCCCTAAAAGAAAGAGATTTAGAAAAAAACACAATTATTATCTTTACCTCTGATAATGGCCCATGGCTCTCATATGGAACTCATTCAGGTTCTGCTGGAATATATAAAGAAGGTAAAGGCACTAGTTGGGAAGGAGGGCATAGAGTCCCTGGAATAGTATATTACCCTAACGAGATCAAAAAAAATACTAAAATTGAAGCCCCTGCGATGGGGATTGATTGGTTGCCTACAATCGCAGATTTTACTAGAAGTGCATTGCCAGATAAAAAAATTGATGGTCTTTCTCTGGTTCCTTTGTTAAAGGGAGAAACTGAAAAATCTCCTCATCAAAATTTTTTCTTTTATTACAATAGAAATGAACTTCATGCAATTAGACATTTAGATTATAAACTTTATTTCCCTCATAAATATAGATCTTTAAATGGTAGAATGGGAAGGGATGATGGCTTACCAATTAATTATGACCAAAATGAAATAAATTCTCACGAATTATATAACTTAAAAGAAGATCCTTCTGAAACAAATGAAATTTCAAATTCGAATCAAAAAATGGTGAATAAAATTTTAAAAATTGGTGACTCTATTAGAAATATTTTAGGGGATAGTCTAAAAGATATTAAAGGCTCAGAAGTAAGAGAAATTGGGATAAGTAGTTATTTTGACTAGTTTATGTTTTTATAGAATCAAATACTTGAACTTTTTTCCACAAATTACTTGCCTTATCAATAAAACTAATATGGGTAGGATCGTTTTGATAAACTTCTTGTTCTTCTTTCGAATTAAATGTAACTATCAAACTTACATCATAACTGTTATCAACAACACCTCTTTTTGTACCCGCAGGCAGTCCAATAAAAGAGGTGATAATTTGCTTATTTTCCCTTATGAATTTTTTTAACTCATGAATAAGTTTCTTGGTATCTCCAGAATCTTTAGAATTTTTCAACCAGAAATACACCACATGGTAAAAGGATCTATTATTTTCCATAAAATTTATAAATTTTCAATATATAAATTTCTCCACCTAACTTTAATTTTATCTCCTCCATCCTTGGAGTGAATTTGAAGAGCAATAGAGCCTTTTCCATTCCCAATTTTTTCATCGGAAAAAGAAATCATTTGAGTACCATTTAACCATGTCTCTACATCGTCTCCTACGACTTTTATCATCATTTTATTCCATTCTCCCATTTTTAAGGCTTTATCCTTTGATGGATCAGGCTTAATTAACCAGCCTCTACCATAGGACTCATATATACCTCCTGAATGACTACCTGGAGGGGCAACTTCTGCTTGCCACCCAGTTATTTTTGTCCCCTCTAAAGTTGAACGAAAAAAGATACCACTATTACCATTAGCTTCCTGTTTAAATTCAACAGTTAATATAAAATCATCATAATTTTTTTTTGTCGATAAATAACCATATTCACCTTTTGGTCCGCTCTCGCATATAATTTCTCCATCAGAGACATACCATAATTCTTCACCATGATTTATCCATCCTTCTAAGTTTTCTCCGTTGAACAATGAAGTTTTTTGATTTTGAGCATTTACAAATAAAGAGAAGATTATTAAACTCAAACTCAAGAACGCTTTTATTTTTTTCATAACTAATCTTTTTTAATTTTATTTAGTAAATGGAATTTTTAATCTCATTTTTCCCCATGCCATATACATATCAAATCCATTATCATTATCTTCCATAACAATTGATAATGCTTCAATTGACTTTTCAGAATTGTAAGACTTAATTTTAACTCTTAAAACATCATTGGAATCATCATATCCATAAGCCCCCCATGTAAAAAGCTTGGAATTAAGGATAAAGGTCCATTCATCTTTACCTGGAATTGTAAAAATTGAATATTTCCCTTTTTTTACCATATTCCCATTAATATTAGCATCGTTAAACAATTCTAACTCTGTGGATTCATTTGCACCAGTTCTCCATATCTTATCATTTGGGGCTAGTTTACTTAGATCTCTTCCTTTCAACTGTGGTCTACTGTAAATTATTCTAGCCGACAATTCAGGATTTGGAGAAAAGACCATATCCATTGGGCTGATATCTAAAGACTTAAACTTTTGTGCGCTCAAATTGGATAAAAATAGTGTCAATAATATTAGTATGATATTTTTCATTTTAATTTTATATTTTAATTATTTAAAATTTTCTTAACCATAAATTTAATCTTTTTATTTATTAGAAGAAATTCTTATTTGATTAATTAATTGAGATAATTCATATGAGTTATTATGGGACCATAATGTACTTTCAATTTTATTTTTTTTGATACACTTATTAACTTCCTCTATTTCGTGAGTATACCCACGCCCTTTTTTTGGGATTTCGAAAATTTCTTCTTCCATTTCATTAACTAATTTAAAGGAATCTGTTTCGTGCCATCTTGGATTAAGATAAATTTCACCCTTTGCTCCACAAATTTTAGCTCCATTGTCTGAGTTATTAGTGATTCCCGAATACATAACTGATTGTGCATTTGAGTAATGGAAAATCATAGAAATTTGAATATCCGCTTTATTATTAAAATAGTGAGCCTTAGCGACAACATCCTTTGGCTTTCCTAATAAAAGATAAGAGAGAAAAATAGGATATATTCCAATATCTACAAGTGACCCAGGCCCTTTTTTTGGATCTAGTAATCTGTTTTTTTTATTCATTTTTTCTAATAAAAAAGAAAATTCAGAATATATATATTTCACCTCTCCAATTGAACCATTGTCTATCAATTCTTTTACTTTAGAAATTGAAGGGTTAAAACGAGACCAAAGAGCTTCCATTAGGAAAACATTATTTTTAACTGATGTGGCAATCATTTTTTTTACATCTACAGGGTTCATTGCCAAGGGTTTCTCACACAATACTGCCTTCCCTTTCTCTAATGATTTAATTGTCCATTTCATATGCAAAGTATTTATACTTGCAATATAAATAACATCAATTTCTTCATCATTTATGAGTTTTTGATAAGAGTCGTATGAGTTTTTGACTTTAAACTTTTTACTAAAAATTTTAGCTCTATCGATACTTGAAGAGGCAACTGAAATAATTTTTGCATCATCAACTAAAATTAAATCTTCAGCGAATTTATGGGCAATATTTCCTAATCCAAGGATTCCCCAATTAATTTTTTTTACATGCTGCATTTCTACTTCACTCTGATTTTAAGAGTTTGGCCAAACCCAAAATCTTCAATTTGAGGAAAATTTATTGAAAATTTAGTTTCAGAGAGTTTTTCCCAATTAACTTTTTTATTAGAACCTAAATGAGTTATTTCAGAGTCTTCAAAAGGCAAAAATCCATTAATTTTAATTTTGCCAACACTAATCTCTTCAGTTAAAATTGCATAAATAAATTTTTCATCTTTACTTAAAGTAAAAAAAATATTGTCTTGTTTAAAAGGTTTCAATCTTGATGATGAATAAATTGCCTCACCATTAATTTTTACCCAATTCCCAATATCCTTTAATCTAGCGATAGACTCTTTTGGGATTTCACCATTTGCCATAGGACCAACATTAAGTAAATAATTCCCTCCTTTGGCAGTCACATCAATTAAATTATAAATTAATTGCTCTGAAGATTTCCAATTATTATCATCTTTTCTATATCCCCATGTATCATTCATAGTCATACATGATTCCCAATCATAGTCAGAGGTTTCTTCTAGAATTTCTTGTTCAGGAGTACCAAAATCACCAGCGGCATCATCATATTTATTCATCCCACTCATCCCTTCTCTGGCTTTACTAATTCTATTATTAATTATTAACTTAGGATCTAATTCTATTAAATATTTATATAAATCCTTACCTTGTTTTTCCGTCCATTCAGGAATCCACTCTCCATCAAACCACAATACAGCAGGTTTATATTTTTTTACTAATTCGGTAATTTGAGGTATCATATAATTTTCTCTGTAATTATCCCAATTAGCATCAGGATTATTTTGATGTTTATAATCTTTTGGGGATTCTGCATCAGGATGATGCCAATCCATAATAGAATAGTAAAAACACATTTTGATACCAGCCTCATTGGCAGCATTTGTTAATTCCATAAGAATATCTCTTTTATAAGGACTGGCATCTATTACATCATAATCACTTACTTTAGAATCCCAAAGAGAAAACCCATCATGATGTTTTGATGTAATAACTATATATTTCATTCCAGCATCTTTTGCTATTTTAACCCACTTACTAGCATCAAATTTGATAGGATTAAATTCATTAGCAAGCTTCTCATATTCTGAAATATCAATATCTAGACTATGCATTATCCATTCCCCAATTTTACCTTTTTCTACTTTTTCACCTTTCCACTCACCTGCAGGAATAGCATAAAGTCCCCAATGGATAAACATACCAAATTTTGCGTCTCTCCACCACTCCATTCTCATATCTTTATCAGATGGAACTTTTTCTATTTTTTTACAAGAGGTTAAACCAAATGCTAAAAAAATTAATCCTAAGAGTATAGTGAGTTTTTTCATTATTTTATATTATTTAATTATTTGACCAATAATCATATACAACTAAGTTTTCTAATTCAGGAACAAAAACCTCACCAAAATCCACATGAGTTGGATGCGGTAAATAAATACTATCTCTATCATATTCATTTTTAAATGTCATAGTTAAACTATGAGTTAAACCTTTATTAAGTTTTTCAGGAGAAACATTTTGACCCCATGTCAAGTTTTCAACTCCTTGAATTTTAGATAACTCTAATGCGGCTTTTTTAATAATTTCTATTTTCGCTTCAGAGGTAGAATCTTTAAATTGAAATAGAACAATATGATATAATTGATTTTCGATTTGTTTTTTATTTTCTTCCATACAAGATAAAAAAATGAATACGACTAAAGTTATATATTTATATTTCATATTTAATTTTGTTTAAATTAGTTTCATTAAATCTACTCAATTTCTACAAAAAAAAAATTAAAAACTCATAATGTTATTAAAATTTAATATTTTGTTGAAGATTTTAAATTAATAAAACACTAAAAACATAATGAAAAATATTTTTTTTTTAACTCTTGCTTTTGTAACTCTCTTTTTTTCTTGTGATAAAATTGATGAAAGACCAAACATATTATTTATTATGTCTGACGACCATGCTTACCAAGCTGTAAGTGCTTATGGTTATAATTTAAATAATACACCAAATATTGATCGAATCGCAAAAGAAGGAGCTATTTTCAAAAATGGATTTGTAACTAACTCCATATGTGCTCCAAGTAGAGCAGTAATGCTAACTGGAAAGCACAGTTTTGTAAATGGTAAAGTAGACAATATTCAAGATTTTAACTGGGATCAAGATAGTTTTGCAAAACAATTACAAGCATCTGGTTATCAAACTGCATTGATTGGTAAAATACATTTAAGAGGTTTGCCCCAGGGTTTTGATTATTCTGCTGTCCTTCCTGGCCAAGGGCATTATTACAATCCAGATTTTATTGTTAATGGCGTTATGGAAAGAATCCAAGGATACGTAACAACTATTACGACCAATTTGAGTTTAGATTGGTTAAAAAATAAAAGAGAAAAAAATAAACCTTTTCTATTACTATATCATCAAAAAGCACCTCATAGAAATTGGCAATCAGAAGAAAAGTATCTAACTCTTTTTGATGATAAAACTTTTGATTTCCCTTCAAATTTTTTTGATGATTATAAAGGAAGACCTGCAGCTGCAGCTCAGGAGATGATGATTGCAGCTTCAGAGGAACAACTTGCAGTGACTCATGGTCAAGGAGGCCACGGAAGGTGGGGACATGATTTTAAACTTCTTACAGATCCTTTTGGAAGAGATACAAGATTTGCTAAAGAACTAGAAAGATTCACCCCTAAACAAAAAGAAGCATGGTTAAATGCATACACTCCTAAAAATGACGCTATGAAAGCAGCTAATTTAAAGGGTAAAGATTTAGCATCATGGAAATTTAACAGATACCTAAAAGACTATTTACGAACTATCCAATCTGTAGATGATGGGGTAGGTGAAGTTTTAGATTACTTAGATCAAAATGGCCTTTCTGAAAACACAATAGTTGTTTATACATCTGATCAAGGGTTCTACCTTGGTGAGCATGGTTGGTTTGATAAAAGGTTTATGTATGAAGAGTCCTTAAGGACTCCAATATTGATGAAATATCCCAAAGAAATTAAACCTGGATCTGAAATTAATGAACTAATACAAAATTTAGATTTTGCTCCAACATTTCTTGATTATGCCAATGTCGAAAAGCCTTCCGATATTCAAGGAGAATCTTTCAGAAAAATTGTAAGTAAAGAATCCTCAGAATGGAGAGATGCAATTTACTACACTTATTATGAGTATCCGTCAGTGCATATGGTTAAAAGGCATTACGGAGTTAGAACGGATCGCTACAAATTAATTCATTTTTATTATGATATAGATAAATGGGAAATGTATGATTTAAAAAATGATCCCTCTGAAATGAATAATATTTATGATAGTCCTGCCTACACTGAAATTAAAGATCAAATGCATAATCGCCTGTCTGAACTTAGAATAAAATACGGAGATTCAGATGAAATGGATATGATGCATTTAAACAGATATCTTGGAGCTATTAATGCCGGCAAGGTATGGGGAATCAAAGAATGGAAAAAATAATTACTTTTTAGATTTATTACTTTTTAGTTTACTTGATTTAAGAAAAAATGCATAAGTTTACTCACTAATTTTTAAAAAATATATAATGAAAAAATTGATTTTATTAATGATTTGTTTGTTTATCTCAAATACTGCTACTTCCCAATATGTGGCTTTCTACAAGTTTAAAACAGATCAGCCTGAAATGGTAGTTTCTATATTACAAGACATGATTAATTCTGATTGGGGAAAGCAAATAAATGGGACATGTAACTTGTTTCAAGTTTTATTTGCTGGAAACGACGATTCTACTCATATTGTTAATTTTGATTTCATGACTGAAAAAGATTTAAACTCTTTTGTAGCTTCTGCAGCAGGATCAAAAATGACTCAACTTTTACAATCTAAAATGAGGTCTGTAACTGAATTAAAATCTACTTATGTAGCAATGCCTGTCTGGTACAAAGGAGACTGGTCGCCCGATCAAGTGTTTATGATTTATGATTTAGATGTTTCTGATCCCGCTACTTATGTAAAAGAATTTACTTCAATGTCAAGCAAAATAGAGAAAAAAGAAAAGATTATAGGTTCTTATGGTGTAGGTATGCCAATAGTTGGTCAATCTGAAGATTTTTCTCATTTTATTTGGATGGGCGCTCCTAGCATGGAAGCTTCATTGAAACAAACTAAAAGAATATATGCTGATCCATTATTTGCTCAATTTAATAAAAATGTTTCCTCAATTAGAAAAATTAAAGGAACATGGATGATGGTTAGATTAGCAAAATTTAAATAACAGTTAATTATTTCTTAAATTAATGTAAAACCCTTCAATTGAAGGGTTTTTTATTTTTCTATAATTTATTCTTATAGTCAAATAAATTATAAAAATAACTTTTGCTTTTAACTATTATTGTAAATTACTAAATTCACAAAAAAATAAACTAAAATGGAAAATTTTAAATCGGGAAAATGCCCTGTAATGCACGGCGGAAGTACTACTGTTGATACTTCCCCATCTAAATGGTGGCCTAAGGCTCTTAACCTTGACATGTTGAATCAACATGACACCAAAACTAATCCTTATCAAAATGGATATAATTATCGTCAATCTGTCAAAGATTTAGATTATAAAGCTCTTGAAAATGATATGCACAGTTTGATGACTACTTCTCAAGATTGGTGGCCTTCTGATTGGGGACATTATGGCGGATTAATGATAAGAATGGCATGGCATGCAGCTGGTTCCTATAGAATATCTGATGGCAGGGGTGGAGCTGGAACAGGAAATTTAAGATTCGCTCCATTAAATTCATGGCCGGATAATACCAGTCTTGATAAAGCAAGACGTATTTTATGGCCGATCAAAAAAAAATATGGTAACAGCATTAGTTGGGCAGATTTATTTATACTTGCTGGAAATATAGCATATGAAAGTATGGGTCTTAAAATGTTTGGTTTTTCATATGGTCGTTCCGATATATGGCATCCTGAAAAGGATATTTATTGGGGCCCAGAGAAAGAATTCATGGCACCAAGTGAAGAAAGATATTCTAATCTGAACGATGCTTCTACTATGGAAAATCCACTAGCAGCGACTCATATGGGATTAATTTATGTAAACCCTGAAGGTGTAAATGGAAATCCTGATCCTCTTAGAACAGCTCTTCATATAAGAGAAACATTCGCAAGAATGGCTATGAATGACGAGGAAACTGTTGCCCTTACAGCTGGAGGTCACACTGTTGGAAAAGCCCATGGAAATGGAGATGCCAATATTTTGGGGGCTGAACCTGAAGGAGCTTCTATTGAAGAACAAGGGCTTGGATGGTCTAACCCTACAAGATCTGGAGTTGGTAAAGATGCCGTTACAAGTGGTATTGAAGGAGCATGGACTACTAACCCAACAAAATGGGATAATGGTTATTTTCAAATGTTGTTTAATCACAATTGGGAACTGGCAAAAAGTCCCGCTGGTGCATGGCAATGGGAACCAACTGATATAAAAGAGGAAGACAAGCCTATTGATGCAAATGATCCATCTGTAAGAAAAAACCCTATAATGACTGATGCTGATATGGCAATGAGAGAAGATCCAATCTATAGAGAAATTTCATTGAAATTTAAAGAAGATCACGATTACCTTTCTGATACATTCGCAAGAGCTTGGTTTAAATTGACTCACAGAGATATGGGTCCAAAAACAAGATATATTGGACCAAGTGTGCCATCTGAGGACCTAATATGGCAAGACCCTATCCCAAAAGGAAATATAAATTATGATATTGAATTAGTAAAAAGAAAAATTTCAGAAACTAATTTATCTATATCTGATAAAATTACAATTGCATGGGATAGCGCAAGAACTTTTAGAGGATCTGATTTGCGTGGAGGTGCGAATGGAGGAAGAATTAGACTTAACCCACAAAAAAACTGGGAAGCAAACGAACCCGAAAGACTTTCAAAAACATTATCAGTACTTGAACCAATTGCTTCTGAATTTAATATAAGTATTGCTGATGTAATTGTCTTAGCTGGAAACCTTGCGATTGAAGAGGCCTCTAAAAACGCAGGATTTGATAAAAAAGTTCCTTTTTCTTCAGGAAGAGGAGATGCAACTATTGAAATGACTGACTCTAATTCTTTTGCTCCACTTGAACCATTATCTGATCCATTCAGAAATTTTATCAAAAGTGAATATTCAGAAAATGCTCAAGAAATGATGTTGGACCGATCTCAATTATTAGGTTTAACTGCTCCAGAAATGACTGTTTTAATTGGAGGTATGAGAGTATTGGGAGCTAATTTTAAAAATTCTAAAGAAGGGGTTTTTACAGATACTGAAGGAGTATTATCAAACGACTTCTACAGTAATCTAATGGATATGAATAATATATGGAAAGTGACTGGGGAAAATAGCTATGAAATAATTGATAGATCGTCTGGGAAATTGAAATGGAAAGCTACATCTGTAGATCTTGTTTTTGGTTCTAATTCCATTTTAAGGTCTTATTGTGAGTTATATGCTCAAGACGATAATAAAGAAAAATTTGTTGACGATTTTATTTCTGTGTGGAATAAAGTTATGAATGCTGACAGATTCGACCTTGTAAAATAATTTAAATTATAATCCCCTCTATTTTTTTAATATTAGAGGGGTTTATTTATTATAAAATATCTTCTAAAGCTTTTTTTGTTTCCTTTGGGACTTCAACAGGTTTTTTTGAGTTTCTATTAACAAAAACATGAACGAATTCTCCAAAAGCTGAAACTTTTTCTTCTCCTTTTCTAAAAATTCCAAGACCATATTTTACTGAACTATAACCGATTTTAATCACTTTCATTCCAACTTCAATTTCATCTGGATAGGAAATTCCTGACAAAAAACTACAGTTAGAACTAATAACATAACCAACTATTGGAGATTCTTTGATTTTAAGACCTCCTTTATCAATTAAATATTTATTTACAGTTGTATCAAAATATGAATAATAAGTTACATTATTTATATGTCCATAAACATCATTATCCATCCATCTAGAATTAATTAAATGAAAATATTTGAAATTTTTCCTGCTTGGTTTTTCTGATTTTTCCATTTTTTATTAATGAAGTTTATTTAATATTTCCAAAACACATATATTTTATTTCAATATAATCCTCAATGCCATACTTAGAGCCTTCTCTTCCTTGACCAGAGAATTTAAATCCTCCAAAAGGAGCAACTTCTGAAGAAATTAACCCTTCATTAATTCCCACCATTCCATATTCAAGTTCTTCAGCAACTTTCCAACATCTAGAAATATTTTTAGAATAAAAATAAGATGCTAGACCATAAATGGTATCATTAGCCATTTTTACTGCCTCCTCATCAGAAGAAAACTTATACAAAGGAACAACCGGTCCAAAAATCTCTTCTTTTGAAAACTTCATCTCAGTACTTGCACCTCCAATTACAGTTGGCTCGAAAAAGCAATCACCAATTGGGCTCCCTCCTGTTAGAATTTCTCCACCTTTTTTAATTGCATCTTCAACAAAACTATTTGTTTTGGAAATTGCCTTTTTATTTATCATTGGACCAATTTTAACATCTTTATCAAATCCATCTCCAACTTTTAATTTTGAAACTTCATTACATAGCTTAAGACTAAATTGATTATAAATATCACCATGAATTAAAATCCTATTAACACAGACACATGTTTGTCCAGAATTTCTAAATTTTGAATTAATTGCTCCCTCAACTGCTTTATCAATATCGGCATCTTCAAAAACAATAAAGGGGGCGTTACCACCAAGTTCTAAACTTAATTTTTTTAAACTTGAAGCGCTTTGTGAAAAAAGAATTTTACCTACTTCAGTTGACCCAGTAAATGATATTTTTTTTACCAAATTACTTTCACAAAAAACTTTACCAATAGGAGATGGGTCTTTCCCTAATACTAAATTAATTACTCCAGGAGGAAATCCTGCAACTTCGGCTAAATGTAATATTGCAGTAGCCACTAATGGTGTTTCCTCAGAGGGTCTAATTACGACTGTACATCCTGCAGCTAAAGCTGGAGCAACTTTTCTTGTAATCATAGCCAAAGGAAAATTCCAAGGAGTAATTGCAGCAACAACACCAATTGGTTGCTTCAATACTACAATTCTTTTATCTACTGAATTTGATGGGATTACATCTCCATATATTCTCTTTCCTTCCTCTGCAAACCATTTAATAAATGATGCTCCATACAAAACCTCCCCTTTACTTTCTTTGATAGGTTTACCGCATTCTAAAGTCATAATTTCTGCAAGGTCATCGGAATTTTCAATTATTAGATTACACCATTTTTCTAAAATTTCCGAACGATATTTTGCAGTTTTATTACTCCAAGATGAGAATGCATTATTTGCTGCATCTACAGCTTTTTTTGTAATTTTAGACCCTCCATCAAAGACTCTTGCTATTTTTTTATTATTTGAAGGATTAAAAACATCAAAATATAAATCGCCTTCTGATACCCATTGGCCATCAATATATGATTTATCAAAGATTAAATTCTTATTCATTAGTTTTTAATTAACATTCAGTCAAAAATAATAATTTGTCTGATTCCCTCGCCAGAAGCCAATCTATCAAAAGCCTGATTAACTTCACTCAATTTAATTCTATGTGAAATTAATTTTTCTACTTGAAGTCTTCCAGACTTATATAATTCAATATAGGCTGGTATATCAATTGAAGGTATACAGCCTCCAAGATATGATCCTTTTATAGTTTTCTCCTGACCTACTAAAGTGACCGGTGAAAGCTTTAACCTTGCCTCGGGGTTAGGTAAGGCTGCTGTAACAGTTGTTCCTCCTCTTTTAGTTGCATTAAATGCAAATTCCAGTGCAGATATTGCTCCCGCAAATTCAACAGAAATATCTACTCCTCCACCAGTAATATCCTTTAAATAATTTAAAGAGTTTTTATCAGAAGAATCAATAACATAATTTGCTCCAAAAGATTTAGCTATTTCTCTTTTTTTTGGATTTATATCTGCAGCAATAATTTTTGATGCTCCAGCTGCTTTAGCCCCCAAAATTGCAGCTAATCCAACTCCCCCTAATCCAATAACCAAAATTGTTTGACCAAACTTTAATTTAGCAGAGTTAACAATTGAACCGACTCCAGTTAAAACAGCGCATCCAAAAAGTGCTGCAATTTCAAAAGGTACATCTTTATCAATTTTGACTACAGAGTCAACTGACCCCACTGCATATTCAGAAAACCCTGATACTCCAAGATGATGATTAATATATTCACCATTTAATTTAATTCTTCTATTTCCACCAATAAGAGTTCCATCATTATTTGCCTTAGCTCCTGGCTCACATAATGCAGCTCTACCTGATTTACAAAATTGACAATCCCCACAAGATGGCAAAAAAGCAAAAACAACATGATCCCCAACTTCAAACCTGTTTACTCCTTTACCTAGCTGAATAATTTCACCTGAAGCTTCGTGACCTAGTAACATAGGGAGAGGTCTTGGTCTATTTCCATCTATTACGGAAAGGTCAGAGTGGCACAACCCAGCAGCTCTAATTTTAATTAGAACCTCGTTCTCTCCTGGCGGATCAATAATAAGATTAGAAATTTTTAAAGGCATAGAATCAAAATATGGTTTTTTAGATTCCATATTAAATAAAACTGCCCCCTTGGATTTTATTGTCAAATTAAAAAGTTTTTTGTTGATCCATCATCTCCTCCACTTTTAAAAAAATCTTTACCGTATATCAAAAATACTAAAACAATTCCTATTGCAAATCCCCATGATGCTCCTTTTGCAATAAGTACTGCAGCTATTATCCCTGCTATTCCCAAATCCTTTTTACTTTTAGATTCCAATATACCTACCTTGACACTTACAAAACCTTGAATAATTAATGTTAAAGCTAAGGCAACTCCTAGTATTGGTTTTACTAAACTAACAATTGGAAGTAAAAAAAGACCAGTATTTGTTCCCCACCTGAATGATCCGCTTCCACCAAAAATTGAATTCATAGCTTTTTTCCCTTTTTTATATCTTTCAACAATAACAACGTGCATGGCAGCCCATAAGGGGCCACACATTGTGATATCAGGGCCAAAAAAACTCATCGCTGTGTTTCTAGCTCCAAAAATTATATGCGCTCTATTTGAGTCATAATCAACTATTTCATCTTTTCTTTCACTATATGATTCTTTCAATATAGCTTCACTTTGAAGTACGTCTCCGAATAAAATTATATAAGTAGCAAATACCGTTGGCAAGGCACTTAAAAACATTGTTAGTGACGGTAATCCAACTCCAAAAATTGTATAATTTGAAAATAATAATTTAAAATCAGGTTTAGTTAATCCCCATTCTAAGTCAGGCCAAGTTGACTCATTTAGAATAGGAGAAATAAAAACAGCTATTAAAATAATTGGGAAAATACCAAGATTCCCTATATGCTTAATAAAACTATTTTTCCCCATTAATTTAGAAAAATGTGATGAATAAATAAGGTAGAACGCAAGTCCCACTGAAATACTAATTGAATAAGGATAAACATCAAACCTTCCACCATCATTGAAAACAGTTAAAATTGCAGAAATACCCGCTCCGATTATAATTCCAGATTTAATTGAAGAGGGGATTAAACTAACTACTTTCTTTGCTAATTTGGTAACTCCAAGGAAAATTGATAATGTCCCTAACATTAATTGAAATGCCATCAGTGCTTTTACTCTGTCTGGGCCCATATCAAAATCCTTTACATAGATCATAATAAGAGGTATTGCAGGAGTAATCCAACCCGGAACTGAAGGGTCTCCTAGTAGGTGATGGGTTAAATATAAAATACCATTTAGAATTACTATTGCCATTGCGGCTTCAAAAGGCATACCCAAAAGTTCCATAATAAGTGGTATGGCCGCTAAATCAACTGCACACATCAAAAGTCCTTGAAAATAATCAGGCCATTCAAAACGGTAGTGAATAAATGGTATCCTAATCTTAAACGGTCCAAAAGGAATATGATCTATTTCTTTTTTATTAATTTTACCTTTTAATGTATTCATTGAAATTCAACCTTTAATAAATAAAATTAAATAAATCGTTGAAGACTATTAAATTTGTTCTAATTTAAATTTAATATCCCTGACTAGACATGAATAAAGTATTTATAATTTTATTTTTTTTTACAATTCAAATTCTTGGTCAAGAATCTAAACCTTATTTTCTAGCCCCCACGGATCATTTTTTATTAAGTGCTGATCTTCATACACATAGTGTTTTTTCTGATGGCAGTGTCTGGCCAGATATTAGAGTGAAAGAAGCTATAAGAGAGAATATTGATCTACTAGCTATTACTGAACATTTAGAATATCAACCTTATAAAGAAGATATTCCCCATCCTGACAGGAATAGGTCATTTATTTTAGCGGATACAATTGCAAAATCATTACAAAGCAAATTAAGAATAATAAGTGGTGCTGAAATTACTAGAAAAATGCCTCCTGGCCATTTAAATGCAATATTTATAAATGATGCCAATAAATTACTATATAAAAAAGATTCTATAAAAGGAATTGAAATTGCAAATAAACAAGGAGCTTTTGTTTTTTGGAATCACCCGATGTGGGGAGGACAGGAAAAAGACGGTATTTCTAGGTTATATCCTATTCATAAATACTTAATTAAAAATAAATTACTTCATGGAATTGAAGTTGTCAATTTATTTGATTACTCTCAAGAAGCACTCAAAATAGCCTTGGAAAATAATTTAACTATTCTGGGCACGTCTGATATTCATGGTTTAATTAATTGGGAATGGAATTTAGATAAAGGAGGTCATAGACCTTTAACTTTTATAATAACTAAAGATGATTCTTTTAAAGGTATAAAAAATGCCTTATTTGAAAGAAAAACTATGGTTTGGTTTAATAATTTAATAATTGGAGAAGAACAAAATATTTCTCCAATTATAAATAAAAATTTAGAGCTACATTATTTAGGCTACGGGGAAAAAAGTCCCAATTTTGAGGAAGACGATAAAGGATCATTGGTTTTAAAAGTAAAATTAAAAAACAATTCCGCATTACCTTTCAAATTATTATATAATGGAGACTACACCTTTATGTCTCAGTCTAACCTAATTGAAGTTCCTCCTTATGATAATTTAATATTAAGAGTGAAAACAATAAAAAAGAAAGATAAAATAGATTTATATTTTAAAGTTTTAAATGCAATAATTGGGCCTCAAAAAAATCTTGATATTATTCTATCACATGATTGATATTATCTTAATTAAATGAAAAAACCTATAATCAAATGCAGTCAATGTGATATGGAATTTTATTCCGGTCATGAATACAGACTTCATTGGGAGAAACATTTAGATGAATATTTAGAAAGAAAAAAAAAAAAAACTTGAATAATTATATTTCAAAACCTCTAATTAAATATGAATTGATTAAAGCTTCTTTTGGATCAATCTCCTTTATTAAAGTTACAAACCTATCATACATAGGATATACACTTTTTAAATTAGTGGAATTAAATCCATGAATTTTACCCCAATGAGGTCTGGCCATAAATGGTTTCAATTTTGATTCAATTTCAGGAAGTATTGATAAAACTTCTTTCCCCTTAGGTTTCCATGTAAAATGTATCGAAATACTGTCCCGCTCGAATGTTGGACTCATCCAAAAATTATCAGCAGCAATGGAGCGTATTTCAGTAACAAATAAAATTGGTGATATTTTATCTTTTAAGCTTTCAATTGACATTATTGCCTCATATGCCATAGAAATTGGAACAAAATACTCTGACTGTAATTCATCACCATTACTTGGTGTAAAATTCATTTTAAAATGTGGTAATCTCTCATGCCATGGCCCGGAAATCCCCATTTGAGGTGTACAATTAATTGCAGAATTTGTCTTGATTGGATGTAAATCTCGCTCTGCAGGTGAAGCACCAAAAAATGAGTTTTTAAGGTTTAAAAAATCACCTGATTTAGACTTAATCCATATTTGGTTTATATTTCTATCCAACCAATGAGTAAAAAAACTAACACTGTAACCAGATTTCATAATATCTAGAAAATTTTTCTTCAATACGTCCATTGGCAGATTTTCAAAAACATATTGTTCGACATCAAAGGTTTTTTCAATTCTCAATTTAATTTTAGTTATAATTCCAATTGCTCCTAGGCTTACTACTCCCCCAAAAAACAAATCGCTATTTTTAATTGGATCTACCCAAAAAATCTCACCACTTGAAGTAAGAAGTTCAAATCCTAATACTGAACTTGCTAAATTTCCATTAAAAAAACCTGATCCGTGAGTTGCAGTAGCACAAGCCCCTCCAACAGATATATGGGGAAGAGAGGCAAGATTATTAAGAGCCCACCCCCTTTGATTCAAATATTGTCCCAATTCACCATATTTTATTCCTGAGAGAACGATTACATATTTTTCTTTTTCATTTAATTCAATTACAGAGTTTAAATTTTTCGTACTAAACTGAGTACCATTTGTGTCAGCAATGTCATTGAAACAGTGTTGAGTTCCTAATGCTTTTATTTTTTTTAATGAAACAATTTTGTTTTTTAATTCTTCAATAGAATTGACAAATTTTGTTTCTTTAGCTAAATATGTATAGTTACCTGACCAGTTTTTAAGTCCTGAAATTTTCTCTTGGTTTAATTCGCAAGAAATTAAAGTTGGTAAACCCATAGATAGAATTGCAGATTTTGAAATTTTTGAAATAAATTCTTTTCTTTTCATGAACTAATTAAATTAAACTATTCTCCAATTACTGTAACTAATAACTTTCTATTGCCTGCATTATTTCTATGCTCACAAATATATATTCCTTGCCATATCCCCATTAAAGGTTTACCTTTTCTAATAGGAAAAGTAACTGATGATCCTAATATACTACTTTTAATGTGAGATGTCATATCATCAGGGCCTTCAAGAACATGTTTATAATAATCAGCATCTTCTGGAACCATTTTGTTAAAGTGATTTTCAAAATCTTCTCTAACTGAAGGGTCAGCATTTTCATTTATTGTTAAGCTAGCTGAAGTATGTTTTATAAAAACATTAACAATCCCCGATACGTTTGGGATAATTCTCAAAACTTCATCTGTTATTAAATGAAAACCTCTTGAATGTGGACTTAAAATAATTTCCTTTTGTATAATCATTCTGTTTTTAAATAAATTTAAATCTATTCAATTAATAATAGAAACTCAAACTAATTATATTTTTTATTTTTTTAATTTTTTTAATTTTTTTGATCATTTTTGATCATTTTTGATCATTTTTGATCATTTT